>Ga0102589_1000897_pt1 | contig 47587 bp, 45 predicted proteins | sample AraplaMF_Col_mLB_FD_76858 | JGI IMG/M metagenome (GOLD analysis project Ga0102589, IMG submission 76858) | Arabidopsis root microbial communities from the University of North Carolina, USA - plate scrape MF_Col_mLB | ecosystem: Host-associated > Plants > Roots > Endosphere | place: USA...
GCGCCGGGCTCACGACGTGGCGTGTGTAATACGGCCCGTGGTAAATCGTCTGCGTGACGCCGTACACCCGGTCCTTCATCATGCCGCGGCTTTCCAGCGCGATCAGCGCCAGCGGCAGGCCGCGGTCGAAGTTCTCGCGGGCCTGCACCTTGTAACGGCCGTCTTCCACGAAAAATTCCGGCCATTCCTCAAAGCGCTTTTCATCAAGTGCCGCCGCGTAGTCCGCGTTAAGCCGGTCCACCTGCATCTGCAGCAGCAGGCGCTGCATGCCTTGTTCGCTCGCCGTCATAGCGCCATGACTTTCTTCCAGTAGGCATACATGCTGCGAATGAGTGTTTCGGTGACCATGTGTTCGGTCATCTCGGTACCAGTGCCGCCAAGCTCGCACAATGTGGCCCCCTCTCCGGCCTGCGCGAAGCCCGCCTGGCTCAGCTCGATCACCTCGCCATCGTCGGCGCTGACAAACCCCGCGGGGCCGAACAGATTGGCCTGGCGCAGGCGGCGTTGCGTCATTTCGGGCGTGTCGTCGGCAAAGCCGAAATGCGTCCAGATGAAATCGAACTCGCCCTGGCCGCGCGGCACGATGTGACGTGTGCTCAGCGAATTGACCTGCTGCTGGATGATCAGGCTGGGAAACAGCGTGATCATGGTGACGGTGGGCGTGATGTCGCTGCCCGGGTTAGAGGGGTCGGGCATCTTCCACCAGGACTCGGGCACCACGTCCAGCAGGCGGTCGTCGTGCAGCGCCATATCGGCTTTGAAGGAGGTCACGCCCTCGGTCACGGCGGTGTTCTGGCCGCCTTCGTTGCGGCGCGAAATCATCACCGCGTGGCGGCCCTCGGCATCCATCACCATGCGGCTTTTCTGGTCGGCGCGCCACAAGCCAAAGGTGACGAACCAGGTGTGAAGCAAGCCGGGGTGGTAAGGATCCTTGATGTTCTCCATCATCAGCTTCCAGTTGCCCGGAATGCGCTGGCGGTTGTAGCCCAGCAGAGTCAGCTTGCGCGCGCCTTCTGGGCCCTTGAAGATGCGGTCCAGCCAGGGCGTGAGTTGCGGGCCCAGGTAGTCTTGCAGCGGTTCGGTGTCTTCGCTGAAAGTGGCGAACACCAGTCCGTGCAACAGCACCACGCGCAGCTTGGTCAGGCCGTGGTCCTTAAGGTCAAAGCCTTCCGGCATGCCGCCGTTGACGCAATCGCCCTCTTTCACGCCATCCTTGAAAGGCAGGCCCGCCAGGTCGCCGTTGAGCTTGTAGGTCCACTGGTGATAGGGGCAGACAAAGCTGCGCGCATTGCCGTGCGGGTTCTGGCAAAAGCGCACGCCACGATGGGCACAGCGGTTTTCCACTACACGTATGCCGTGGTCTGTGGCGCGATCCTTGGGCGCGATGCGGTCGCGCACCATCAGCACCTGGCGTTCGCCCACCTGGCTGAGTTTGTAGTCGCCCACGTTGGGGATCTCGGCCTCCAGCCCCACGTAGCACCAGTGCGCGCCGTAAAAGATTTTTTCCAGCTCGCGCTGGTAGAGCTGGGCGTCAGTGTAGGCCCAGAAAGGGACACGGCTTGAGCCGGGCTCTCCCCAGCGCGACAGGGTTTGAGGTGCGTTCATCTGAATGTCTCCGTCGTGCAGCGTACCAGCATAAAGATGCCCGGACAGATCATGCGCTTACTTACGATACCCGGCTTCTTTCCCGGATTTTTTAGCATGGCATCGGCCGCCGCCCTCAGTCAAACATGCAGCTTGCCTGTTCAACCATGGCCCGCACTTGCGCCTGAGTCGGGGGCACACAGCCACGCCGCACGACACACAAGCTGGCGCTGGCCACCGCATGGGCCAGCAAATTGGGCCCCATATCGCCGGGTAGCGTCAGCAAGGCCCGAGTGCCATCCACACCGGTTCCTCGCGCAAGCAAGGCGGCCATGAAGCCGGCCAGGAAACAGTCGCCGGCGCCCACGGTATCCACCACCGCCAATGAGCGGGACTCGCGAGCGCGCCACTGCCGTCCATCCCGCGCCAACAGAGCGGCGCCCTGCGGCCCCAGGGTCAGAACCAGCAAGGCGGCGCCGCTTGCATCCAGCAGATGCCGCGCGCGGGCAAATGCGTGCGCACCGGGCACCTCCAGGTTTTCCAGGTCTTCATCACTGACTTTCACCACATCGGCGTGCTGCAGCGCGGCGTGCACATTGCGCCTGTAGGCCTGCAGGTCCGGCATGACCGACGGCCGCAAATTGGCATCCACCACCACTACGCTGCCGGCTTGGCGCTGGACACTCAGCCATGGCAGGTAGCGGCCGGCATCTTCGGGTGCAAGGGCCAAGGCGCCGGTATAAACCATCTCCAACGCGGGAGCACGATGGCATGACTCGATCAGGCTGCCTGCCGTGACCGCACGGTCCGCCACATCCTGCCGGTAAAAAACGTAGTCGGGATGGCCGGCGCCATCCAGTCCTACCACGGCCAATGAGGTGCTTTGCGCCACGGGCATCGGACGGGCCAGCCGCACACCATCACCGGTCAGCGCTGCCGCCAGCTGGCGGCCAAAACGATCGCGGGACAAAGGGTTGAGGTACAGGGTATTGACGCCCTGCCGCGCCAGTGCCCGCGACAGGTTGAAAACAGCACCGCCCAGGCAAGGCTCATAACGCCCGTCCGGCTGGGCGATCAAGTCGATCAGCGCCTCACCGGCAGTGGCAACACTCACTGCGGCAAGGTCCTGGGGGTGGGTGCTCATTCAGGGTTTCCCGTGCACGCCCATCAGCATCTTCAGACGCCGGCGTTGCCGGCCTTGCGCCGGGCTTTCCAGGCGCCGAAGAGCACCAGCAGGCCGGGCACCAGGATCAGGGCCCAGATGATTTTGTCGAGGTGGGTTTTGACAAAGGGAATGTTGCCGAAGAAGTAGCCCACCGTAATGATGCCGCCCGCCCACAATGCGCCGCCCACCAGATTGAACAGCGTGAACTTGCTGCGCGTCATCTCCGACACGCCGGCCACAAAAGGCGCGAAGGTGCGCAGAAAGGGCATGAAACGCGCGGCGATGATGGTGATGCCGCCATAGCGCTCATAAAACGCGTGGGCCTGGTCAAAGGCCTTTTTGTTGAACCAGCGTGAGTTTTCCCACTGGAAAACCTTGGGCCCCAGCATGCGCCCTATGGTGTAGTTGCACTGGTCGCCCAGCACCGCCGCCACGAACAGCAGTCCCACTGCCAGCGGAAAGCTCATCAGCCCCACGCCGCACATCGCACCCACCACAAAGAGCAGCGAATCGCCGGGCAGGAACGGCATGACGACCACGCCGGTTTCCACAAAAATAACAATGAACAACAGGGCGTACACCCAGGCACCGTAGCTGGTGACAAAGGCCTCCAGGTGCTTGTCGACGTGAAGAATGAAATCGATGAGAAAAGCGGCTAGTTCCATCCCCCGATTCTGACAGGTGCGCCGGTCCGGCCTTGGGCTCAGCGTCCGCCGGTTCGGGTCATCACATGCACCAGGCCTTTGCCGGGGGCGTAGATATAGCCGTAGCTCAGGCCGCCCCCTGTTTTCCAGCCATATTGCAGAGCGCCGGGCACACCTTCGTAAGTGCATGAAAGTTTTTCGATCTCCAGGGTCGTGGTTTCCTGCCTGGGGCCGCGAGGAGAAAAATAAGTGGTGTTGTAGCGGCGGACCTGTCCCTGCGACCAGTTCCCCACAGGAAACTTGCCCTCGTTGCTGGCATTGCCGAAGCGCTGGTCGTAGACGCGGCCTATGGCCGTGCGGTCGGGCGTCAAGGCAAAACGTTCGTGCGCGCGCGGCACCTTGCGTTCGTAGACCTCCTGGCCCTCCCAAATGATGGGCCCCTTGAGCGCGGCCTCGCCTTTGCCCAGAGAACCATCGGGTAGCTCGTCGACAAAGGGATAGACCCGGTCGACCGGCGCAAACACCAGATCGCGCGACTCGGTGATCGGGTTTCCAGTCAGCAATTCCACCGGCACGAAACGCTCCTTGACGCTCTCATCCTGCACACACGCCGGAGCGCTGGTGGCTTGCGCCGCGGCGGCCGCGCTGACCAACAACAGCGCGGTGGCCGCGGTGGTCATGGCGGCATGGGTCAAAGTGGTCAGTGGCATGGTTACCCTCAGGCTACGAACAATGGGAACAGAATATTACAAACCGCCATGCCGCCCGGGGCTTGCCTGCGGCCACCCGGCAGAAAACGGGTAAACCCCTAAAATCCCCAGCAATGAGCACCTCTGCCCCACGCCGCCCCATCCGCGAACTGCCCGACGAACTGATCAGCCAGATTGCCGCCGGTGAAGTTGTCGAGCGCCCGGCCTCGGTGGTGCGCGAACTGGTGGACAACGCGCTGGATGCAGGCGCCACCCAGGTCACGGTGCGCTTGCTGGCCGGCGGCGTGCGGCTGATCCTGGTCGAGGACGACGGCTTCGGCATTCCTCGCGAAGAGCTGCCGGTGGCGCTCAGGCGCCACGCGACCAGCAAGATCGCCTCGCTGCAGGACCTCGAAGCCGTGGGTACCATGGGCTTTCGCGGGGAGGCACTGGCCGCCATCAATTCGATCGCCGACATGAGCCTGCTGTCACGGACGGCCGACAGCGAGCACGCCTGGCAGCTGGACGGCCGCACGGGTGAGCTCAAGCCCGCCGCGCGCAGCCGCGGCACAAGCGTGGAGGTGCGGGAGCTGTTTTATGCCACGCCGGCACGCCGCAAATTCCTCAAAACCGATGCGACTGAACTGGCCCACTGCATAGAGGCCGTGCGCCGCCACGCGCTGGTGCGGCCCGACGTCGGCTTTGCCATCTGGCATGAAGGCAAGCTGGTCGAGCAATGGCGCGCCGCCAGCGGTGAAAAAGCCCACGAACAGCGACTGGCCGACGTGCTGGGCAGTGAATTTGTCGAGCAGTCGGTCACCGTGAATTACGAAAGTTCAGCCTTGCGCCACGACGGACAGCCTGCCGTGCGTGTCTGGGGTGTGGCAGGCATCCCCGATGCCGCCCGTTCGCGCGCCGACCAGCAATTCGCCTATGTCAACGGCCGCTATGTGCGTGACAAGGTGCTGACCCACGCCGCGCGCAGTGCCTATGAAGACGTGCTGCACGGCCACCGCCAGCCGGTTTACGCGCTTTATGTCGAGATCGACCCCAGCCGCGTGGATGTGAACGTGCACCCGACCAAGATCGAAGTGCGCTTTCGCGACAGCCGCGAGGTGCACCAGGCGGTGCGGCATGCCACCGAAAATGCGCTGGCGATACCGCGCTCCTCCGTCGGCGATGCGGCGATTGCCTCGGCGGCCTCGGCGCCCACGGATGTCTCACGGGAAAACCTGGCCTTTTCCCGCCAGGGGTGGGCCCAACCCACCATGAATTTCGGCGGCAATAGCGCCCATGGCGGCAACCGGGTTTCCGACTTTGAAGCCATGTGGCCGGCGCCATCGGTGTCCGGTCAGGGCAACACCGAGACGGGCGGCATTTTTCTGCCCGCATCTTCGTATGCGGCTACGCCCGCTCCTGTATCCGCACCAGCCGCAACACCAGCATTGGCAGAAGCCCCATCCCTGCCCACAGGCGACTGGCCGCTGGGCCGGGCCATTGCGCAATTGCAGGGCATTTACGTACTGGCCGAAAACACCCAGGGCCTGGTCATCGTCGACATGCACGCGGCCCACGAGCGCATTGTTTACGAGCGCCTGAAAACCCAGATGGACGGCGGTGAGGGCGCCAGCCTGGCCAGCCAGCCGCTGCTGATCCCGGCAACCTTTGCCGCCAGCCCGCAGGAAGTCGCCACGGCCGAGTCCTGCGCCCAGACCCTGGCAACGCTGGGCCTGGAAATCACGCCTTTTTCGCCCAAGACCCTGGCCGTGCGCGCCGTGCCCACCAGCCTGGCCCAAGGCGACGCGGTGGAGCTGGCGCGCAGCGTGCTGGCCGAACTGGCCCAACATGACGCCAGCACCGTGATCCAGCGCGCGCAGAACGAGCTGCTGTCGACCATGGCCTGCCACGGCGCGGTGCGCGCCAACCGCAAGCTCACGCTCGACGAGATGAACGCCCTGCTGCGCCAGATGGAAGCCACCGAGCGCTCCGACCAATGCAACCACGGCCGGCCGACCTGGCGCCAGGTGAGCATCAAGGATCTCGACTCGCTTTTCATGCGCGGTCGTTAAAAGCCCCGGCTTCGGCTGGTTTACTGTGCGTTGGCAGCCGGTTGTTGTGCGGATGTTGTGCGGATGTTGTGCAACTGTCATGCGGGCGTGAGAATTTGCACGCTGCCTCTCGCATACGAGGGGAAACACCAGCTACCAGAACTTTCCGGGCAGGATTTACTCAGTCATGACCATGAAACGCTGGCAGCTCTTCACCTCATTTGGCATGGCGCTGGCATTGCTGGCGGGTTGCGCCACCCTCGACGAAAAGCAGCGCGCCTGGATTTTCCAGCCCAGCGACCGCACCTGGGGCGCCGCCGCCGCCTCGGCGGTGGGCATGGACGACGTGTGGATCGATTTCACGGCCGCCAACGGCCACCCCGTCCGCCTGCACGGCCTCTGGGTGGACAACGACAAGCCCGACGCCGCGAAGGCTCCGGTGCTGCTGTACCTGCACGGCGCGCGCTACAACGTCACCGGCTCTGCGCCGCGCATGCGCCGCATGCAGGAGCTGGGCTTTTCGGTACTGGCCATCGACTACCGCGGCTTCGGCAAAAGCACGCAGGAGCTGCCCTCCGAAAAATCCGCCTATGAAGACGCCCGCGCCGCCTGGGACTGGCTGGCGAAAAAATACCCCGACCGGCCGCGTTACATCTTCGGCCACTCGCTGGGCGGCCCCATCGCCATCAACCTGGCGACCGAGGTCAAGGACGAGCGCGGCACCATTGTCGAAAGCACCTTCACTTCCATTGCCGACGTGGTGAGCAGTTCCCCCCAATGGGGTTGGATGCCGGTGTCGCTGCTAATCACCCAGCGCTTTGAAGCCGTGCGCAAGGTGGACAAGATAGGCTCTCCCCTGCTGGTGGTACACGGCGGCGAAGACCGGCTGATACTTCCCGACCTGGGACGCAAACTCTATGACGCGGCGGCCGAGCCCAAGCAGTTCGTGCTGGTCGAAGGCGGCTCGCATCACAACGCCAACCTGGTAGGACTGCCGCAGTACCGGCAGGCGCTTGCGCAGCTTTTTGGCCTGAAATAAGTCGGCGGAGACCCCTCCGCCACATGCGACGCCTGCTCCCAGGCCCCAAAAATGAGTACTACCGCACTGATTTAGCGAATAATTTCTCACAAATAGGTATTTTTTACTTATTCATCATATGTTGCCGGATGTAACATTCCTTCTCGAATACACCTAACAATCGAGAGGGATTTATGCGCCAAGTCCTGGTAAACCACCGGTCAGCTGCCTTCACCTCACTGGCTCTTGCCCTGCCGCTATTGGCATCAGGCTCCTTGCACGCCCAAACAGCCGCAACCGCGGCGGCGCCGGCGCTCGCGAAATTCAACGGAGCGGACACGGCCTGGATGCTGATCTCGACCGTGCTGGTGCTGCTGATGACCGTTCCCGGCATCATGCTGTTCTACAGCGGCATGATGCGCACCAAAAATGCCCTGTCCATCGTGGCGCACACCTTTGCGGCAACAACCGTCGTCACGCTGGTATGGGCCGGGATTGCCTATTCGCTCGCATTCACTCCCGGCAATCCGTGGATAGGGGACATGAGCCGCGCGCTGAGCGACGGTCTGCTGGGCGCCAAGGTCGGCGCCCACGTTTCGGCACCTACCGTGCCGGAATCCGCTTTTTTCATGTTCCAGCTGGCATTCGCCATCATTACCTTCGCGCTGATCATCGGAGCCACTGTCGAGCGCATGCGCCTGAGCGCCACCATTTTCTTCGCGGCCTTCTGGACCATACTGGTCTACGCTCCCGTAGCGCACTGGATCTGGCAGCCCACCGGCTGGCTCGCCAGCATGGGGCACATGGATTTTGCGGGCGGCACCGTGGTGCACATCGCCGCGGGCGCCAGCGGCCTGGTCGCCGCCAAGGTAGTGGGTCCGCGCAAGGGCTTTGGGACCGAGCCCATGGTGCCGCACAACCTGCTGGTGACAATCATCGGCGCGGGGCTGTTGTGGGCCGGCTGGTTTGGCTTCAATGCGGGTTCGGCGTTTGAGGCCAGTTCACGCGCCGTAGGCGCCTTGCTGGCCACCCAGGTGGCAGCCTGCGTCGGCGCGTTCATGTGGGGCATCTGCGAATACGTCCAGCGCGGCAAATTCAGCGTGCTGGGCATGGCCACTGGCGCCATTGCCGGCCTGGTCGCCGTCACACCGGCATCCGGTTTTGTCGGGGTCCTCGGCGCATCGGTGCTGGGCGCAACGGCGGGTGTCGGCTGTTTCCTCGTGGTGACCCGTTTCAAACGCGCGACAGGAATCGACGACACGCTCGACGTGTTCGCGCTGCACGGCGTGGGCGGTTTCATCGGCACGGTTCTGACTCCGGTCTTTGCGCTCAAGGAAATTGCCCCGGTCACCGCAACCGTGCTGACCAACCTCATGGGTGCCTGCGCCGTTGCGGCTTATGCGGGCATCATGACCTGGCTGGTTTTGCTGGTGGTCAAGCCTCTCGCAGGCCTTCGCGTGACCCAGGAAGAGGAACAACTGGGGCTTGACCTTGCCCAGCACGGCGAAATGATTTCAGGCGCATGAGCTCCTGGCGGTCAACCAGCACACCATGCAGCTCACGATGAATCCGCCAGATTCCGACCTCATGACCTACGCAGTGCGCATGGTCATTCCGATGAAGCGGGAATTCGGGCGCTCACTGGACGTCCACCAATTCCTGCACGACCTGCCCTACGCCACGGAAGTTATCCAGGAGGCGCTAAAAAGCAATGACGAGCGCCTGCGCGGTTATGCCGCTTATGCGCAGACCAAAATTTTCGGGCCGCGCGGCGGTGAACCTTTACCGCCAGCGGCTTCCGCCACGGCCGAAACCGTGCCGCCCGCACCGGCCGCATCCGCGGCAGATGAAATGGAAATCAGCGAAGACCTGCGGGCAAAGGCCATCGCCCGGTACAAATCGGGCCTGCGCTGAAAATCCTGGTGGTGGTGGCGCCGCCACCACACGGGCGTTTGTCTGATACGCTCAGTTGAATGGATGTTTCCGTTTCGAAGACCGTGGCGCCGGCCATGCCCGCCGGCCTGGTCGTATTGATCCTGTCGATGCTGCTGGGCATACAGCCCGTCACCACCGACCTCTACCTGCCGGCCTTGCCCGCGCTCACCGAAGGCTTCGGCGCCCCCATGTCGCAGGCGCAACTCACGCTAAGCGCCCTGTTGCTGGCCTTCGGCTCCTCGCAGCTGATCTGGGGCCCGCTGTCCGATCGCTTCGGGCGCCGGCCCATCCTGCTGTGGGGCCTGTCGGCCTACACCCTGGCTTCTGTCGGCAGCACCTTCGCCCCTTCCATGCTCTTGCTCATCGCCTGGCGCGTGGTGCAGGGTGCGGCCATGGGCGCGGTGGTGATGTGCGCGCGGGCCATCGTGCGCGACCTGTACCAGCCGCTCGAAGGCGCGCGTGTCATGTCCAAGGGCCTGAGCGGCCTTGGCGTGCTGGCCTGCGTCAGCGCGCCGCTGGGCGGCCTGCTGTCAGAGCTTTATGGCTGGCGCATCGCACTGGCGGCGCTGGCCGTGTTCGGCGCGGCCACGCTGGCCCTGGTCGGCCTGCGTTTTGAGGAATCGCTGGCGCAGAAAAATCCGCTGGCCCTGCGTCCCGGCACGCTGCTGCGCACCTGGCTCAGCATCCTGCGCAACCCCACCTTCCTGGCCTTCTCGGCCCTCACGGCAGCCTCCTACGGCGGGCTCTTTACCTTCCTGGCCGCCTCCTCCTTCGTCTTCATCCGCGTGCTGGGCCTGAGCAAGACGGGCTACGGCCTGGTGATGTTTTCCATGTGTTTTTGCTATCTTGCCGGCACCTTCATCTGCCGGCGCCTGCTGCCGCGTTTCGGCGTGCGCCGCTCGGTCGCGATTGCCGCCTGCCTGAGCCTGACGGGCGGCACCAGCATGGGCATACTGGCCTGGGCCGGCGTGCAGAACGTCTGGGCCATCATGCTGCCTTTTTACCTCTTCATGCTGGGGCACGGCGTGCACCAGCCCTGCGGGCAGAGCGGCGCCGTTGGCCCTTTTCCACAGGCAGCCGGCGCGGCCTCGGCGCTCAATGGTTTCCTGATGATGCTGGTGGCCTTTGGCATGGGCGGCTGGCTGGGCACTCACATGGATGGCACGGTGAAGCCATTGACGCACGGTGTCTGGTTCTGGAGCGCGCTGATCGCGACGACGGCCTGGACGGTGGTGCGCAAGTATGGCGAGCCGGCGCATGAAGCCGCCGCGAGAAACACGTGAGCCTTCCCAGTATTTGCATCGCCGGCCCCACTGCGTCCGGCAAGACCGCCGCCGCCATGGCGATCGCGCAGCGCCATGATGCCGAGATCATCAGCGTCGACTCCGCCCTGGTCTACCGCGGCATGGACATAGGCACGGCCAAGCCCACGCCGGATGAACTCGCGGCTGTGCCCCACCATCTGATCGACATCCGCGACCCGATGCAGGCCTATAGCGCCGCCGAATTCGTGGCCGATGCCGGCCGCCTGGTTGCCGACATCCAAGCACGCGGCAAACTGCCGCTGCTGGTGGGCGGCACCATGCTGTACTTCAAGGCCTTGTTCGACGGCCTGGACGACATGCCCAAGGCCGACCCCGCCGTGCGCGCGGCGCTGGCCGATGAAGCCGCCGCACAGGGTTGGCCCGCACTGCACGCCGAACTCGCGCGCGTCGACCCGGTTACCTCCGCGCGGTTGGCGCCCAACGATTCGCAGCGCATCTCGCGCGCGCTGGAGGTGTTCCGTGTCTCGGGCCGGCCGCTGTCCTTCTTCCATGCACAAGGCGCCGCGAAGAAATCCGCAGCACAGGGCAACGGCGCGGATGCAGCCCGCCTGATCTCGCTGGAGCCCCAAGACCGCAGCTGGCTGCACGAACGCATCGCGTTGCGCTTTGACGCCATGCTCCAAGCCGGCTTTCTCGATGAAGTCAAAGCCTTGCGCGCACGTGGCGACTTGAACCGTGACCTGCCATCCATGCGCTGCGTCGGCTACCGCCAGGCCTGGGAAGCACTGGACGGCGACTACCCCATGGAGGAGTTGCGCGACAAAGGTATCTTCGCCACGCGCCAACTGGCCAAGCGCCAGATCACCTGGCTGCGCTCCATGCCGCAGCGCCAGGTGGTGGCCTGCGATGGGCCGCACGCCTTGGAGCAGGTGCTGGATATCGTCGCCACACAAGTACAGGTCCGGGCATGAACCAGCTGCAGGTCCGCGATCTGGCCAAACGTTATGGCGACACCGTGGTTTTCAGCCACGTGTCGCTGGATGTCGCGCCCGGCGAATTCGTCGCCATCGTTGGTGAGTCGGGTGTGGGCAAATCTACATTGCTCAACTGCATGGCCGGGCTGGACAGCTGGGATGAGGGCTCAGTGCAACTCAAAGGCCAGGACCTGGGCGCGCTCAGTGACGACGGGCGCGCGCTGTTGCGCCGCCGCCATGTGGGTTTTGTGTTTCAGGCTTTTCACGTGCTGCCGCACCTGGACGTGGCGCAGAACGTGGGGCTGCCCTTGTTATTGCTGGAGCAGCCCGACCCGGCCAGGGTGGAGGCCATGCTGGCTGCCGTGGGCCTGGCCGGCCTGGGCGGGCGTCTGCCCCAACAACTCAGTGGCGGCCAGCTGCAGCGCGTGGCCATCGCGCGAGCGCTGGTGCACAAGCCCAGCCTGCTGCTGGCCGATGAACCTACGGGAAACCTGGACCCGTCCACCGCCGCCCTGGTGATGGACGCCTTGATTGCACAAACACGCGAGCAAGGCGCCTCGCTGGTGCTGGTTACGCATTCGGAAGCCGCTGCCGCACGCGCTGACCGTCTTCTGCACCTGAGCGCGAACGGCATACGGGCCGATTGAAAACCTCCCTCACCGGCGAATCAGAGCCCTATCAAGGCCGCAGCAATTCAGCGGCAAACGCAGCGGCAAAAAGAAGGGCTTCATGCTCTTTGCCCAACTTGCTGTTGGGGAGCTCCATCCAGGCATTGCGCTGCAACGCGGCATGTACCTCGGCCAGGCCCTTGGCGTGCGCTTCGAGTGCAAGCTGCCTGGCCTGACTCTCGCCATGAACGCCCACCCGGAAGACTTTGCTCTGGCGTCTGCCCTTGGTGTCCAGCCAGAAAGCCTGCCAGTAGGGGGCGGGCAAGCCGCCCGGGATTTTGGAGGGCGCCAGGTAACGCGCTACGCCTACTGTTCCCGACGAATTGCCCTTGCTTTTCTGGGTACGGCGCCACAGCCGGTGGTCTGCGTCAAACAGGGCGATGTGCGCCTCCAGAGCGTCCCGGTAAATCTTCGCGGCAGTCAGTGATTTGCGCTTGCCGCCGTAGCACAGGTCGGTAAAGGCCCTGACGACGCTCTGTCCATAACGGCGCACGGAAACTCGCCAGCTTCTCTCCCGGTCGGACTCGACGCGGCTGATGCGGCGCAAGGGGTTTTGGTAATCGGTTCTGAACATCGTTGGGTCCGGCGCGCTGGATTCGGCGCCTCAGGGTCGTGTGGAGAGCTTCGATGAAGCCCTTTTTAAACCCCTGAACCGTATGCGAATTCAACCAGCAGACCCGCGGAGATTGTCTTGGCGTGGGTATTGTTTGTTGGATTTTCCAGGTCCGGATGCCAAAACGGATCAGAAACCAGGCAGACACAGGGCTACCGGGCAATGCGCGGCATGCCCTACCCCCTCGCCACTCCTCAACGCTTCAGCGCCCAGCCAGCAGCTCCGCGTAGCGCGCCAGGTCGACGTTCCCGCCGCTCACGATGATGCCGATCCGCTCGCCCTTGGCGGGCGGCTTTTCTTCCAGCGCCTTGCAGGCCCCGGCAAATGACAGGCAGCCGGTGGGTTCGACCACCATCTTCATTCGCTCGGCGAAAAAGCGCATGGCCTCCACCAGTTGCGCATCGCTCACCGTGAGGATGTCGTCCACGTCGCGGCGGATGATGCCGAAGGTGTATTCGCCCAGGTACTGGGTCTGCGCACCGTCGGCGATGGTCTTGGGTGTGGCGATGTGCACAATGCGGCCGGCACGCAGCGATTGCCGGCCGTCGTCACCGGCTTCGGGCTCGACACCGTAGACCTTGCATCGGGGTGCGAGCGCGCGCGCCGCCAGCGCCGAACCGGCGGTAAGCCCCCCGCCGCCCAGGCAGATGTAGAGTCGGTCCAGCGCGCCAGCCTCCTCGAACAATTCCTTGGCGGCCGTCCCCTGGCCGGCGATCACGTCGGGATGGTCGTAAGGCGGGATCAGCGTCATGCCGCGCTCGGCGGCCAGCCCCTTGGTCAGGGCTTCGCGGTCTTCCGTAAAGCGGTCATAGAGCACCACCTCGGCGCCGTAGCCCCGTGTGGCGGCCAGCTTGGCGGCGGGCGCGTCCTTGGGCATCACGATCACTGCCGGCATGCCCAGCATGCGTGCCGACAGTGCAACCGCCTGTGCATGGTTGCCCGAAGAGAACGCGATGGCGCCGGCCTTGCGCTGCGCCGCGTCGAACTTCGACAGTGCATTGAAGGCACCGCGAAACTTGAAGGCACCCATGCGCTGGAAATTTTCGCACTTGAAAAAGAACTGGGCACCCCAGCGCGCCTGGGCGGTCGCAGATTGCAGCACGGGTGTGCGGTGCGCATGGCCTTCAATGCGCGCGGCGGCGGCGCTGACGTCGTCGTAGGTAGGGAGTTGCATGGCGAAGGGAGCTTTCATTCCGCGAGCGGACAGATCAGAAGATGGAGCTAGCTTAAACGACGGCAGTGCCTTACCGACAGAACAGCTGAACCCTTTCTGTACCGGTACAGATGCTTTTTTCACCTCGTCACCGCCCTGAAAGCGCAGCACCGACATAGCGCCGACACAGTACAGACATAGCTGAAGGCACAATGAGGTGATGCGCGCCCTGCTCTCAAGCTTCTCCCGGCGGGAATTGCAACACCACCCCTGGCGCAATGCCGCCGCGGTGGCGGCCGTGATGCTAGGCGTGGCGCTGGCGTTTTCGGTGCAACTGATCAATGCCTCGGCGCTCAGCGAGTTTTCGCAGGCAGTACGCGCCGTCAACGGCCAGCCCGACCTGGAACTGCGCGCCGTACAGGGCGGCTTTGACGAGAAGCTTTACCAGCGCGTGGCCGCCGACCCGCAGGTGGCCCTGGCCAGCCCGGTGCTGGAAATCAGCACCTACGCGGTTGCCCCGACCAGCGCCGCCGGCAAGGCTGAACGCCTGCCTCTGCGCATCCTCGGTGTGGACGTGCTGGCGGTTGGGGCCATGGCCCCGGCCTTGCTGCCGGTCCCCTCTTCGGACGCGGACCGTTTTGCGCTGTTCGCCCCCAACACCGTGTTTTTGAACCCGGCCGCGCGGCAGCTGTTCGGCGATGCGGCACTGCGGCTGCAAAGCGGCCTCGAGCTGCGCAACGTGACCGTGGCCGGCAGCGTGGGTGCAACCGGCGGGCCGCTGGCCGTGATGGACATCGCCGCCGCGCAAGACCTGTTCGGCAGGGGCGGCCAGCTTTCGCGCATCGATGTGCGGCTCAAGCCCGGCGCCGAAGCGCGGCGCTTCAACGCCTCGCTGCAATTGCCGCCCGGCATCACGGCCACGGCACCCGCCGACGCGGCCGAACGCGTGAGCAACCTCTCGCGCGCCTACCGCGTCAACCTGACGGTGCTGGCCCTGGTGGCGCTGTTCACCGGCGCCTTTCTTGTCTTTTCGGTGCTTTCGCTCAGCGTGGCCAAGCGCGCGCAGCAATTCGCGCTACTGGGTGTGCTGGGCCTCACCGGCAGCGAACGCCTGCGGCTGGTACTGGCCGAGTCGGTACTGCTGGGCCTGGCCGGCAGCCTGCTGGGCATCGCGCTGGGCACGGCATTGGCCGCGCTGGCGCTGCGGCTGCTGGGCGGCGACCTGGGCGGCGGCTACTTTTCCGGCGTCGCACCCAGTCTGCAGTGGAATGGCGCGGCGGCTTTCATCTACGGCACGCTGGGCGTGCTGGCCGCTGCCGTGGGCGGCTGGTGGCCGGCGCGGGCCGCGCAAAAACTGCCGCCCGCGCAAACCCTCAAGGGCCTGGGTGCCAGCGCCGGCGCCGGAAAAGGCCACTGGCTCAGCATGGCCCTGGTCGCCGCTGGCGGCCTGCTGGCGCTCGTGCCGCCGCTATTCGGCATTCCGCTGGCGGCGTATGTCTCGGTGGGCCTGTTGCTGGTGGGCGGCATCACCGCTCTGCCCTGGCTGATCGCGCTGCTTTACGACAGGCTCGGCCCACACGTCGCCCATCACCTCTTGCCGCTGCTGGCGGTGGAACGCGCGCGCCGCGTGCGCGAAAGCGCGGCCGTGGCCGTTAGCGGCGTGGTGGCTTCGCTCAGCCTGGCGGTGGCACTGACGGTGATGGTCGCGAGCTTTCGCGAATCCGTCACGCGCTGGCTGGACGTGGTGCTGCCGGCCGATCTTTATGTGCGCACGGCGCTGGGCAGTTCGGCCAGCGACACCGCGTATTTCTCGCCGCAATTCGTCGAAGCGCTTGGCCGCCTGCCCGGCGTGGCACGCGTGGGCGCGGCGCGTACCGTGCAAATGATGCTGGACCCGGCCAAACCTGCCGTCACCTTGATCGCTCGCCCGCTGGACGATCCGGCCACCGCACTGCCGCTGGTGGGGCCGCTGCTGCCGGTACCGCCCGGGCACATCGGCATCTATGTGAGCGAACCCATGGTGGACCTGTATGGCGCCCGCCCGGGCACGGTCTTTGGCCCCCTCTCGCAGTCATTGCAGGGCGCAGCCGGCGGCGGGGCGATACCGCCGTTTTATGTGGCCGGCGTCTGGCGCGACTACGCCCGCCAGTTCGGCGCGATTGCGATGGCCAAGCCCGACTTCGAGCGCCTGAGCGGCGACCGCCGCGCCAACGACCTTGCGCTGTGGCTGGACGGCAGCGCCGCCGACGCGCAGGTGCAGCAATCAGTGCGCGCACTGGCCGAGCGGCAATCCGGCGCGGGAGCGCTGCTGGAGCTGGCCTCGGTCAGCGAGCTGCGCGCGACCTCGCTGCGGATCTTCGACCGCAGCTTCGCGGTCACCTACTGGCTGCAGGCGGTGGCGATTGCCATAGGCCTTTTTGGTGTGGCGGCCAGCTTCAGCGCTCAGGTGCTGGCGCGGCGCAAGGAGTTCGGCCTGCTGGCGCATCTGGGCCTCACGCGGCGGCAGATCCTGGCCGTGGTGGCCGGCGAAGGCGCGGCCTGGACGCTGATTGGCGCGCTGGCCGGCCTCACGTTGGGGCTGGCAGTCTCCACCGTGCTGGTCTACGTGGTGAACCCTCAAAGCTTTCACTGGACGATGGACCTGACGGCGCCCTGGCTGCGCCTGGGCCTTCTGTGCGCGGCCGTGGTGGTGGCAGGCACGCTGACCGCCTGGCTGGCCGGCCGTGCCGCCGCGGGCAAGGATGCGGTTCTGGCGGTCAAGGAAGACTGGTAGCGGGGTAAGCAGAGCGACTCTAGAGCCCACCTCTTGCGCGCCGCAGCATGGAGAACGGCTGGGTGCACGCTCCCGTGCCGTCCTACAGCGGGCGAGGCCGGTTTCCCACGCGGCCGGACGGGCCCGCGCCGCACACTGAAGCCATGAAGACCCGGCCCCCGCCAGAGTCGCACATTCGCCCCGTTCTTTTATCCCTTGACGCATGGGAGCACGCGATGACCACCCCCACACCCACCCCTGTGGCACCTCAGAACACACACACGGGCCTGCCTGCCCAGTTCCAGCGTCTTGCCACGCGGCTCGCTCATGGGGTGGCGGCTGTGCGCAACGAGGACGGCAGCGTCACGCTGACAATGGATCAACCACTCACTCTTCAGGCAGAGGAGCTCGAGGACCTGGTCACCGACCTGGCAGGCCTGCGTGCCGAGCTCGATCCACCCTACCCGATGGACTGCCCCCCGCTGTGCGCATTGGAGCCCTGCTACACACCGCGCCACTGGGTGGCCTGCGACCCGCTGACAGGCAAGATCCTGCTCTTCCTGCGCCACCATCTGTTCGGCTGGCTGGGCATTGTGCAGACGCCTGAGGCTTCGCTGGACATGCTCAAGTCGGTGGCCGTCGAGATGAAGAAGCTGGAGCTGTCGGAGCGCAATCCGGGCCAGGGTTTGCACTGAGCGTGCGGAGTCTTCAGCCAATCGAGATAGTTTTCAATCCGTGTTCATCCGCGCAATCTGCGGAGGAACCAATCTGGCCTGCACTGAAAAACTAAAGGCTTAGTTTTTCCCAATGTTGTCCCAGTGCCGGCAAGGCGCTTTCTTTTGCTTACGCAAAAATCACCCTTCTGACCCGTAATTGTCATCACGGCGATCCTTGGCGCTTCTACCATGGAGGGCATATCCAAGAAATCAGCCAAGAAAACCGCAATCCCTTCAAAGAGGTCTTCACCATGGCATACGTCAAAGCATCGCCACATGACTACCGCATTGAAAATGTCGACCCTGTCGGGGGCAGCCTGTTGCCGCCCAGCAGTTCCAACCATCTTTTTGCCGACTACTCCCTGGCGGTCGCCGTCGCCGTCAAAAGCGTCGCCGACCCCACGCGGCAGGAAGTGCGCGTAGTCCACATCCCCAGCGGCGAAGTCGTCTTCAGGACTTCCGGCAATTCCGGTACGTCGGGCGCCAGCCAGTCGTTTTGAGCAACGCTTGCTCAAGCCAGCCGCACGCTGGCCGCGAAATGGTCGTAGACCACCGCAATCCTTCGCAGGTGGCGCGACTCCGCATGCGCCAGCAGCCACAGGTCTGACTCGCAGCCTTCCAGCGTCTCGCCCAGCGGCACCAGCGCCGGCTCCCCGGCCAGCATGAACAGCGGCACGATGCCAACCCCCAGCCCCGCCTTGATCGCATCCATCACCGCCACGATGCCGTCGGCATAGTGGCGCGGCGTGACCTTGGGCAGTTGCTTGCGTCGCCACAGCACCGAAGGGTGCTCGGGCAGCGCCTCATCAGGGGCGATCCAGTCAAAGCCGGCGAACACCTCCAGCGCCGATGACTTCTTCGAAGATGACACGGCCTTGGCCTGCGCCTTCAGGCCGCACAGCGCAAAACGCACTGTACCCAGCTTGCGCCCCACCAGATGGTCGGGCGGCTTGCGCGTGGCGCGCAGGGCCAGATCGGCATCACGCCGGCTCAGGCTGGCCAACTCGTTGCCGGTGCGCAAGTCCAGCTGCAGCAAGGGGTGCTGCGCCAGCAGCGGCTTGAGCGAAGGCAGCACCAGCCCGCGCAACACGGCGTCGGTGGTGGTGAGCCGCACCCGGCCGGCCACGCCCTCATGCGGGCGCTGGGCGCTGGCGCGCGCGGCTTCGAGTTCGGCCTCTATGCGCTCGGCGTGTTGAACCAAGCCCAGCATGGGCTCGGTCGGCAGGTAGCCCAGGCGGGAGCGCTCAAACAGGCGCTGCCCCAGGCTTTTTTCGATGCGCTGCACCGAGCGGAACACCGTGGAAGCATCGGCGCCCAGCCGACGCGCCGCTTCGGCCAACGTGGCGCCGCGCACCAGCGCCAGCAGGGTTTGCAAGTCGTAAGCCGTCAAGTTGTATTGCGTTTTTGCAATGGATGTTTTCATTGTTGCTAATTTACATTGCTTTTTTGCAAACATAAAGTAGCGGCTCCTTCAACTCCCGCCCTTGACGGGCACAGCACCATGAACACTACTTCTTCAGCCGACAACCTCGCCGCCAGCCATGGCGCCACGCTGCTGCGCATCGCGCTGGGCACCATGTGGATCACCCACGCGCTGCTGAAAATTTTTGTCTTCACCCTGCCCGGCACGGCCCAGTTCTTCGTATCGGTCGGCCTGCCCGGCTTTATGGCCTATGTTGTGGTCGCGGCCGAGCTGGCCGGCGGCGCCGCGCTGCTGCTGGGCTTTTACGGCCGCCAGGCCTCGCTGCTGCTGGCGCCTGTGCTGGCGGTCGTCGTCTGGGTGCACTGGCCCAACGGCTGGGTGTTCACCAGCCCCAAGGGCGGCTGGGAATACCCGCTGTTCCTGCTGGTGGCTTCGCTGGCGCAGTGGCTGCTTGGCGACGGCGCCTGGGCCGCGCGCCGCAGCAATCTGCTGGCGCCTCGCTGACAAGCATGGGAGCCAAGGCCATGAAACTCACCCTCATCAGCCACACGCTATGCCCCTATGTCCAGCGCGCAGCCATCGTGCTTGCCGAAAAAGGCGTGGACTTTGAACGCCGTGACGTGGACCTTGCCAACAAACCGGACTGGTTCAAGGCCGTCTCGCCCCTGGGCAAGACACCGGTGCTGCTGGCGGACGAAGACGCGGTCTTTGAATCGGCCGTGATCTGCGAATACCTGGACGACACCCTGCTGCCGCGCCTGCATCCCGCCGACGCCCTCAAGCGTGCGCAGCACCGCGCGTGGATGGAATTTGGCTCCAGTGTGCTGAACACCATAGGCGCTTTTTACAACGCGCCCGATGCCAGCGCCTTGCAGGCCCGCCGCGAAGAACTGGCGAGCAAGTTCGCGCAGCTGGAGGCCGTGCTGCCGTCGCAGGGGCCGTATTTTTCAGGCGAAGCCTTCAGCATGGTGGACGCGGTGTTCGGCCCAGTGTTTCGCTACTTCGATGTCTTTGAGGCGCTTGGTGAAACGGGCTTTTTCGTTGCGGTGCCCAAGGTACGCGCCTGGCGCGCCGCGCTGGCGCAGCGGCCTTCCGTGCGGCAGGCCGTGAGCGCCGGTTATGCGGCCGCCCTTACGCAGTTTCTGCACCGGCGCGGCTCCGAGCTTTCGCGGCGTATGGAGACAACCAGCCCGGCCTAGGTCTGGCGGAAATTCGACAGTATCTTGAGCAGGTTGCGCGTAGCGCCGTCCAGCACTTCCAGCGGGCGGTGCACCATGGCGGTGTCGCGCACCAGCGCTGGCTTGAGTGGCAGCAGTTGCACGTCGTGCCGCACATGCGACTCCTGCTCAGACTCCTCCCGCGGCAGCACGGCGGCGCCGTAACCCGCAGCCACCAGGCTTTTGATGGCCTCGGAGTAATTGAGCTCGATGCGCGCACGCGGCGTGAAGCCCGCATCGGCAAACCAGGCCATGGTCATGCGGTACATATGGGTGGGCGTCTCGTTGAAGATCAGCGGCTTGCCGGCCAGCCAGGCTGGCGTGGCGTGTTTCGGCGTTTTCCAGCGCTTGGGCACAAAGGCCATCATCGGGTCGCTGCGCCAGTGCGTGATCACCATGCCGCGCTGCGCGGGCGGCGGCGTGGCAACCAGGCCCACATCCAGCGTGCCCTGCGCCAGCCGCTCCAGGGTGTCGGCCGACCCCAGGATGCTGACCTCCACGTCGATGTCGGGATGGGCCAGCTCCATGGCCTTGAGCACCTGCGGCAAAAAATACACCAGCACGCCGGTGGTGCTGCCGAGGCGCACGCGACCGGCGCGGCCTTCAACGTGGCGCTTGACCGCATCGACCGCATCGTCGGCATCGCGCAGCAGGCGGCGGGCCCGCTCGACCAGCACGGCGCCCGCCGGCGTGGGCTCGACCTTGCGGCCGCCGCGAACCACCAGCGGCGTGCCGAGCCGGCTTTCGAGTTCGCTCACGTGCAGGCTGACGGTGGGCTGGGCCAGGTGCAGGCCCTGCGCCGCGGCCGAAAAAGTGCCCAGGTCGGTAATGGCCACCAGGGTGCGCAGCTGGTCCAGGTTCAATTCGCGCATGGAAGATGCTCCATAACGTTTCGTATCAGAAATACTGATAGTTTTTATCAGAAAACTCAACTTCCACAATACCAGAATAAATTGCACCATGGGCGCCTGGCTTCATCCACACCGTCACACCCCACAAGGAGCACCCCATGCCTTCCGCCGCCATTCCCACCGTCACCCCGGGCTTCAGTCTCGCAGCTGGCATGCACCGCCTCGCGGGTCTGGCGGCGGCGCTGTGCAGGCTCGGTGGCGTTTGGTTCAAGCCATCGCGCGGCGGCGCATCGGGCGAGGCCAGGCCCACCCGCCTGCAGCGGGACGAGCTGATGGCCATGAGCAGCCATGAACTGAACGACCTGGGCATAGGCCGCAGCGAGATCCCGGCCCTGTTCGGCGAGCCCTCATCCTGGAGAGCCAGCCGGCACTAAAAGCAGGCCACCAGGGCCTTGCTTGCTGCGAGAATCGGGGCCATGGCCGCTCCTCAAACTCCCAGCAGCTCCTGGCTCAGCGCCGCCGTCGTCCGCATTGAAGCCGACTACCAGCGCAGCGCCGACACCCACCTGATTCCCCTGCCCCTGCCGGAGTTCGCCGCGCGCGGCATCGACTTCTACCTCAAGGATGAATCGACGCACCCCACGGGCAGCCTCAAGCACCGGCTGGCGCGTTCGCTGTTTTTGTACGCGCTGTGCAACGGCCTGATCCATGAACGTTCCACCATCGTGGAGGCCTCCAGCGGCTCCACCGCGGTCAGCGAGGCCTACTTCGCGCGGCTGCTGGGCCTGCCCTTTATCGCGGTGATGCCGCGCAGCACCTCGCCTGAAAAAATCGCCCAGATCGAGTTCTATGGCGGGCGCTGCCACTGGGTGGACAGCGCCGCGCAGGTGTACGACGAAGCGCGCAAGCTGGCACTGGAAACCGGCGGCCACTACATGGACCAATTCACTTACGCCGAGCGCGCGACCGACTGGCGCGGCAACAACAATATCGCCGAAAGCATGTTCAGCCAGATGGCGCGCGAGCGGCATCCCGTGCCGCGCTGGATCGTGGTCGGCGCGGGCACGGGCGGCACCAGCGCCACCATAGGCCGCTATGTGCGCTACCAGCGCCATGACAGCCGGCTCTGCGTGGCCGACCCGGTGGGATCGGTCTTTGCCGCCTATCACCGCAGCGGTGATGCTGCCCTCACCGGCGTGGGCTCGCGCATCGAGGGCATAGGGCGGCCCCGTGTGGAGCCTAGCTTTATCCGCACGGTGATTGACCGCATGGTGGAAGTCGCCGACGTGGATTCGGTGGCCGCCATGCAGGCACTCGCGCAACTGCTGGGCCGCCGCGTCGGACCATCGACCGGCACCAACCTGGTCGGCATGCTGGCGCTGGCCCACGAGATGCTGGCGCGCGGCGAGCAAGGCTCCATCCTGTCGCTGCTGTGCGATTCCGGCGAACGCTACCTGCCGACCTACTACAACGCCCAGTGGGTGGCCGAAAAAATGGGCGACTGCACGGCCGCCCTGGCCGCCATCACCAAGCTCATGCGGCCCGCGCCTGCAGCCTGAGCAAGCTCATGCCTTTGCCGCCGCGCACGCAAGCCCCGCCCAACCTGCTGCCCAGGCGCGGCCTGCTGCTGGCAGGCGCCGTGCTGGCCGGATGGGGCGCCGCCACCCGGCCAGCGCTGGCCCTGCCGGCCAAAACACTGGCGTTTCCGCGCGACCGCGGCGCCCATCCCGAATTTCGTACCGAGTGGTGGTACATCACGGGCCAGGCCAGCGACCAGGCGGGGAAGCGGGTGTTCGGTTTCCAGCTCACTTTTTTTCGCTCGCGCGTGGACGCCACCCAGGGCATGGCCTCGAAATTCGCCGCCAAACAGCTGCTCTTTGCCCACGCAGCCCTCACCGACGTGCAAGGCAAAAAACTCTGGCACGACCAGCGCATCGCGCGCGACGGCTTCGGCATAGCCACGGCCAGCGAACGCGACATGGACCTCAAGCTGCGCGACTGGTCACTCAAAGCCGAGGGCAATAAATACATCGCCGAACTGCCGTCCAGCGACTTCGCGCTCAAGCTCGGGTTTGAAGAAACGCAGGAGGTGCTGCTGCAAGGCAAGCAAGGCCTGTCGCGCAAAGGCCCTGACGAAAAACAGGCCAGCTACTACTACAGCCAGCCACAGCTCGCCACGCGCGGCAGCCTGCAGCTCAAGGGCAAGGATTTTGCCGTGAGCGGCAAGGCCTGGCTGGACCACGAATGGAGCGAGGAAATCCTGCACCCGAACGCCGCCGGCTGGGACTGGATAGGCATGAACCTCAGCGACGGCAGCGCCCTGACCGCCTTCCGCCTGCGCGCCAAGGACGGCAGTGCGCTGTGGGACGGCGGCTCCTTCCGCTCGGCCAAAGGCGGGCTCTACACCTTCAGCCGAGGCGAGGTGATCTTCAAGCCCGTGCGCCACTGGAAAAGCCCGCTCACGCAAACCACCTACCCGGTGGAATGGATAGTGCGCACCCCCGCCGATTTTTATACCGTGCGCGCCGTCATCGACAACCAGGAACTCGACAGCCGCCAATCCACAGGTGCCATTTATTGGGAAGGTTTGAGTGAGCTGATCGACAGCAACGGCAAACCGGTTGGGATGGGCTACCTCGAGATGACGGGGTATGCGCAGCCGCTGCGGATGTGAATTCGCCATCCCTCTTCGAATTTCAACAGGAGAAAATTCATGCGTTGGGTAGCCATCTTTGACGACAAGCCCGGGATGCTGGCCGTACGCCAGGAACGCGAGCCGCTGCACCTGGCTTATCTGCGCGCGCATGAAAGCGAAATCCTGGCCGCAGGCGGGTTACGTGAAGCGCCGGGTGGCAGCTTTGTCGGTGGGCTCTGGGTACTGGAGGTTGAATCCCGGGAGCGTGCCGTAGAGCTTGTGGAGAACGATCCTTATTACGTGCCCGCGCACCGGAGTTACCGGTTGTTGACTTGGGGCAAGGCCTTGGCTGATAAACAGGTCGTGCTGTAACAGCTTGCACTTTGTCCCTACGACAGCCAGGATTTCGGGCAGGGTGACTACACTGTGGAGTTGCCCCACAGGCCCCACTCCTTAAGCCCCAACAACAATGGAATTTTTCACGCTGGTGACCTGCGTCGCCATAGTCGTCTACATCCTCAAACTGTCGGAAGAGCGCCGGCGCATTGCCTTGCTGGGCAGCCACCTGGGCCAGTACCAGATCGAAAAACTGATGGAGACCCTGACCGACGGCTACCTGCGGGCCCTGGGCGAGAAAGAACCGGAGCGCCGCGAACAGGTCTGGAACCAGCTCGCCGGCTCCGAGCTCAAGCTGTGCGAGCAGTTCACCTTTTTTGCCGCGGGCTTTTCCAAGGTCGATGAAGTGGAGGCACGCACCAGCAAACTGCCGATCACGTTTCCCTTTGCGACCAAGCTGTTGCCGGGCCTGAGCTTCGACATGCGGAAAATGCTGGCGGTCCATGCCCAGGGCATTTTGCGCGCGGCGGAAAACAGCGCCCAGCACACGCCCAAGGAAAAGGCCTTCACGATGTCGGCCGAGCTGTTCCTGATGCAGCACAGCTGCCACTGGTTCTGCAAGTCCAAAGCCGTGGCCTCGGCACGCATGATGGTGCGGCACAAGACCTCGCATGAGCAGCTCGTGGCCTCGGTGTCGCCTGAGACGCGCGAGGCCTATCTGGCCTTGGTGGACCGGTGATCAAAGCAGGGCGGTGCTGAAATGCTCACCACCATCAGACTACTGCTTTCCATCGTTTTCGGGCCCATGCTCGGCTGGTTTTTTCTTGGCTTTGTATGCGGAGTGACGGGTTTGAGACAGAGCGTGGCTTGCGGGCATAACGCCTACATATGGCTTCCTCTATTTATTCCGCTGGGAGTCTTTGTTTGTTGGTATCTGTTGGGTCTCCTCCAGAGATACAGAACAGGAGTCAAACACAAGGAACTTGATCGAAACAATGGTGACAGCTGACATGCCGGTCAGCACAAACGCCGCTGGCATCACCCCGCGGCGAGGACACTTTTCAAGGTAGATACTCTCCCTCAATGACAGCAGACCAGATCTCTGACGTTTATTACGATGAAGCACCAGAAACGGCGTGGGAACGGCTATTGCCTCTGGCGAACGCTGGAAATCCCGTGGCGCAGTTCTATATGGGCCATCTTTGTGATGAACTCTCACCTCGCGATCAGGAGCAGGCATACGCCTGGTACCAAAAGTCCTCTGACGGTGGTTTTCTTGAGGGCACGCATTACCTGGCGAGCTTCACCTACCATGGCATGGGCACCCCATGCGACGTAGAGGCGGCTTTGATTCTGTTTCGCAAATCAGCCGAAGCCGGCTTGGATGCCTCGCAATGGAAATTGGGCCAACACCTTCTGCGGTCGGACCGAGGCCGTGAGGAGGCGATTCACTGGCTTAGGCTGGCAGCGGCACAAGGTCACCCTGCAGCTGCTGAGCTTTTGCGCGACAACAACGAGGATGCATGAGCGGCCGGCCCATACCCCCCGCGGCAACACGGCCGCATCGATACGCGGCTCAAGCTGTGGCCCGGTGAACGTCAACGTCAGGCGTTAGAAGCAACATGTTCGAAGGTTTGCGTCGATTCCTCAGGTATGCGGTGGGATACCGCACGATCACCGTGGAGAGTGAGTCGGCTCACAAGCTGATTCTCAGTTGCTGGCCGACTCGGACCGTCTTCGACAGCAAAAAAGGACAAATCAGCCAGAACGGAATTGCTCTCGCGGCCTTGTCCGCCATTGAGCGGGTTGAAGTTCACCAACCACCTAACCAGGACAGTACGGTGAATTGGTATCTAACGATCCATATGAAATCGGTAGTCAACCCCATTCAAGTGGGACAAACAACGGACCCCGTAGAAGCGTCAATCATCGCAGCCAGGATATCCAGCTTCACAGGCCGGCCTGTCACCGCAAGGGTGTGAATCATTGGAGGCCAAGGCATTTCGGCTTGCGCCTGATCGGATTTTCTACCGACCGGCCTGTCACCCGCGCTACAGCCCGCCGCTGCAGGCCGTCCTATATTTTCGGCATGACACAACCCACCTTGCTCCAGACCCTGCAGGCGGTAAACCAGACCGCATCCTTCAACCGCTGGGCCGGCTTTGAAGTCGTGCAGGCGACGGCCGGCGAAGCCGAGATACGCATGGCCTGGCGTGAGGAGGACATGGGCCAATACGCGGGCTATCTGCACGCGGGCCTGATAGGCGCGATGCTGGACACGGCCTGCGGTTATGCGGCCGCCACCGTCTCGGGCCGCGTGCTCGCCTCGCACTTTTCAGTGAACTGCCTGGCACCAGCCGTGGGACTCAATTTTGTCGCGCGCGGGCGTGTGTTGAAGGCCGGGCGCAAGCAGGTGTTTGCCAGCGCTGAGCTGTATGCCGAGCAGGACAGCGGCGAGTTAGTGCTGGTGGCTACGGGCAATGCAATTCTGGTGCCGGTGGAAGCATCGAGCCCCTCAGCCAAAAACGCGTAAGAAGGTATTCGCATGGACGCTCTGTGCGCCCCTACCTGAAGACCTGTCAGGCCCCGACACCGCCGTTCCGTATCTCTTTCAATATGTCCGCCGCGGTGCGCTCCAGCTTCTGAACTTCGCGGCCGCCCTTGAGAACATAGTCACCGCCCCAACGAAAATGCTCGTCCGCATACTGCACCCGGACTTCGAGCGCCGGCCACTTCTTTGACAGTGCCTTCACCAGCGGCTTCGGAAAGGACGATGCCGTGGTGAAGCGGACAGTGATTGCATCAGGCCCTGCTTCAACCTTTGAATCCTCGGCGTTCCACTTGGAGCCCCAATGCTTCTTGCACCAGCCGTACCAGGAGCCGAAGCCGTGCTTTTCGATGTTCTCCTGGTATTGGCGCGCGGCCCCCAGGTACATCTCCGCGCAATTGAGGCTGCGAATGCAGGCCAGCAACTGTTCGCGCGATTCGAGCGGGAACGGGTAGCCTAGTTTCGCGGCCGCTTCCTTCCAGGTCCAGTACTTGGCGGGCTCGGTCCAGTCGCCGAAGAGCGCGTCGTAGCCCGTCGTGACGGCGCTGCTCTCTTCAATCTCAAGCTCCGGCGGCATCGGGGTGACCGAATTGAAATCAAACGATGCCGCGCTGAAATGGGCCTCGCGGCAAGAGGCAAGTGAAGCAGGATCACCCGTGATTCGCAGCAGGATAAAAACGGCGTCGGACATGGCGGTGCACTAAGACAAAAAAGTACTGGAGAAAGCTTGCAAGAATTTCGGCGGGGAACCCATTGTGGGACGCTTGAGGTTTGCTACGGGACGCGTTAGTTTTGAAAACATTCAAGACACCATCGTCCGGACCTCATGCGGGCGTCCAGGCATGGAACGCACCGATGGCATAGAGCGTGCCAAGCAGCAAGCATATGCCGGAGGAAACGAACCAGAAGGTTGTGGAGTTCTCGGGAAACATCGGCCGCAGCAACGGAAAACCGAAAGCGCGAGCCAGAAAGACCACACAAACCGCCGCGAGCACGGCGCCCGTAAACGGCAGCTCGCGAATGAGGCCGGCGGCGGAAAAGGCATAGAGCGACCAGACAATGAGCACAGAAGCTATGCACAAGGTGATCAAACCAGGTTCGAGCTTTCCGGCCTCCACGGCGCGCGCCATGCGTTCACCCGCGCCCATGAAGCGGTAGGCGGACGGCCCCATGACGATGCAAGCCAGATGAGCCAGGCCGGCGACCGCTGTGAGCGTACCGCCTGCGATGAGAGCGTAGATACCGGCGCTGTGCATGTGATGTGCCCTAAGAAGCGAAAGAGAGGAAAAATTCAGCGTTGCATGAGACGCCGAATTTGAAACCAGATCCGCAGCAGCTCGAGCGATGCTTGGGTCGCACAGTCATATGCGGACGCGCCGGCCGGCCAGCGACTCGAGGCAATTGACCTGCCATGCAAACTCGGGCCGGAAGGAGTCAGGGTCAGACACGGCTCCGTAGCCACCTTGACCGTAGACCGAGGCGTATGCGGCGTACTCCGCCGCTTGCAGGGCTTTTCCTGAGAGCGCGTTGGCAACGGCATAGGTCGCCGAGACAGCGGCGTGACCGCAGCCATCAATCGACTTGGAGCCTTGATGCTGGTTAGCACGGCGAGCCGCCTCAGCCGCAAAACCCTCAAATTGAGTTCGGTCGATCGTAGCCTCAAGATAGCTGCCCAAGCCGGATAAACACCCCACGACAGCAGGCTCCTCCAGCAAGTGCCGCACTCTCTCCGCGCAGGCGTAGCCGAACTCGAACCGCAAACGCTCGTTTACGGGAGCGTCGAGTTTGAGTTCATTGGCGAGGCGATCCAGTGCTTCATTCACCGTGGGTGCTCATCGTTCGTTATTGGCGCGGCCTAACGTAGTGTATGCCTGCTCGCCTCACGAAGCAGGGCCGGGAACGAAGACGGCGCCCAAGGCGCCGTCTTCGCTCCACCTCCATGCAGGGGCGTCAGTGCGCCCCGGCCGCCGCGTCCGCACTCCCCGCGCCGGCCTTGGTATGCCGCGTCAAAAACACCAGCGGAATCAGCAGCAAAAAGATCAGCGCCGACACATAAAACACGTCGTTGGCCGCGAGCATATAAGCCTGCTGGTCGGCCAGGCGATTGATGGTGCCCAGGGCTTGTTCTGGCGTGAGGCCGGCGGCAGCCAGGCCATTGAGCGCGCTGTTGGTCGCGCTGCTGCCCTGGTTCACGTATTCGCTGATCTGCGCATGGTGCATGGCGGCGCGGTCCTGCCAGATGGTGGTGGCAATCGAGGTGCCGAAGGAGCCGGCCGTGATGCGCACGAAGTTGGACAGACCCGACGCCGCGGGAATCTTCTCGGGCGCAATACCCGACAGCGTGATGGTGACCAGCGGGATAAAGAAGAAGGCCATGGCCACGCCCTGGATGATGGTCGGGATCATGATAGTCTGGAAGTCGGCCTGGGTGTTGAAGTGCGAACGCATCCACAGCACCAGCGCGAACACCATGAAGGCAAAGGCGGCGAAGCGGCGCGGGTCGACCTTGGCAATATTCTTGCCGACCACGGGCGACAGCAACAAGGCAAAAGCCCCGACGGGCGCCAGCACCATGCCGGCCTGCGTGGCGGTGTAGCCCATGTACTGCTGCAGCCACAGGGGCAGCAGCACCACGTTGCCGAAGAAAAGGCCGTAACCCACCGACAGCGCGAGTGCGCCGGCCCAGAAGTTGCGCTTCTTGAACAGCGTGAGGTCCACCACCGGGTGCTCTTCAGTCAGTTCCCAGATCACGAAGGCGGCAAGGCCGACCAGCGCGATGATGCCCAGCGCGATGACTTCACCGGAATGGAACCAGTCGAGCTCCTGGCCTTTGTCGAGCATGATCTGCAAGGAGCCGACCCAGACCACCAGCAGCGCCAGCCCCACGGAGTCGATGGGCAGCTTTTTGGTGGGGCTTTCGCGTTTGCGAAAGATGCTCCAGGTGATGAAGGCCGCGCCGAAGCCGACGGGAATGTTGATGTAAAAAATCCAGGGCCAGGAAATGTTGTCGGTGATCCAGCCGCCCAGCAGCGGGCCCATCACCGGCGCGATCAGGGTCGTCATGGACCACAGCGCCATGGCAAGCCCCGCCAGCGCCTTGGGGTAGCTCGACAACAGCAAGGCCTGCGACAGCGGGATCATGGGCCCGGCAACCAGGCCCTGCAGCACGCGCAGAAAGATCAGCGTGGTCATGTTGGGCGCGAGCCCGCACAGCCAGGAGGTCAGCACAAACAGCATGACGCTGGCCGTGAACAGGCGCACCTGGCCAAAGCGCTGCGACAGCCAGCCGGTGAGCGGCACGGCAATCGCGTTGGCCACGCCGAAGCTGGTGATGACCCAGGTGCCCTGGTTGGGGCTCACGCCCAGGTCGCCGGCGATGGCGGGCAGCGACACGTTGGCAATCGACGTGTCGAGTACGTTCATGAAGGTCGCGGCCGACAAGGCCAGCGTGCCCCACAGGCGGGCCGATCCTGTCAGCGGCGGGGGTGGGATGTAAGCGGTAGCAGGTGCGGAAGCCATGAAAGCCTTGCGAAGATGGGCGGGTGGAAACCGCGATGAGAGTTCGTCGCGGTTACGCTTGCTTGAACTGCGGTCTGGGGCTTAGCGCGGCGCCTGGTCGCCAGACAGCGAGAGCGTGTGGCTGAACGCGAGGGTCTGCGCATCGCCGCTGGCTTGAGCAGGCGAAGACACGGCCCCGCCCGACGGAAGCGCCGGCTTGGCCGGGTCCACGGATTTCGCGGCTTTGGCCGACTTCACTACAGCCTTGCCAGTATTGGCGGCGATCACACGTTGCACATCCTTGTCGGCGGCATCGTCTTGCGCGCCGTAAGTCTGGGAATGCGCCACAGTGGCGTCACGCGGTGCATCGGCCAGCGTCTTGCCGTCCTTGTTGCTCACGTCGACTTCGGCTTCCATCGAGAGGCCCACGCGCAGCGGGTTCTCGGCCAGTTGCTTGGCGTCCAGCGCGATGCGCACCGGCACACGCTGCACCACCTTGATCCAGTTGCCGGTGGCGTTCTGCGCGGGCAGCAACGCGAAAGCCGCGCCGGTGCCTACGCCCAGGCCGGCGACGGTACCCTTGTATTCGACCTTCTTGCCATACAGGTCAGCCACCAGGGTGACGGGCTGGCCTATGCGGATGTTGCGCAGCTGCACTTCCTTGAAGTTGGCATCGACCCAGACCTGCTTGAGCGGGATGATGGACATCATGGGCGTGCCGGCGGCCACACGCTGGCCCAGCTGCACCGTGCGCTTGGCGACATAGCCGTCGACCGGCGCGAGCAGGCCGGCGCGCTGCGTGGCCAGGTAGGCTTCGCGCACCTTGGCGGCGGCCACCTGCACGCTGGGGTGCTGCTCAATGCTGGTGCCTTCGGTCAGGGCCTGGTTGCTGGCGAGCTGTTCGCGCGCGGCGACCACACCGGCCTGCGCTGCGGCCAGGGCGCTTTTGGCGGCGTCCAGTTGCGTGCGGGCATGGTTGAGTTCTTCGCCGGACACCGCGCCGTTGCCGGTCAGCGACTGGCGGCGCTTCAGGTCGTCGCTGGCGCGCGCGACGTCGCTTTGCGCCTTGACCACGTCGGCGTCGCGCAGGGCGATCTGCGCGGCCAGCGTGCCGTTGTTGGCGTAGAGCGTGCGCACCTGGCGCACGGCCTGGGCCAGCGCGGCTTCGGCCTGCTCGAGCGCGACCTTGGCATCGGCCGGGTCCAATTGCACCAATGCCTGGCCGGCTTTCACGAAGTCGGTGTCGTCGGCCATGATGGCCATGACGGTGCCGCCGATTTGCGGCGTGATCTGGATCACATTGCCCTGGACGTAGGCGTTGTCTGTGGACTCGTAGTGGCTGGCCACCAGGTATTCATAAGCACCCCAGCTCAAACCTGCCACGGCCACGACGGCAGCCAATGCGGTCAGCGCTTTTTTGCGCTTGGGGTTGCCGGCGGGTGCGGGCGTTGGGGAAGGCGTGGTCGCGGTGGAAGCTGCGGTAGCCGGGGAATTGGAGGATTCAGTAGCGCTCATGTTTGTGACCTGCTGTTATGTATTGAGGTATTGCTATTGGTTGATCGTCTGAAGCGGTTCAGTGAGTGGCAAGGGCTGCCTGGCGTTCAGCGGGCACCGACTGGCCGGGGGTGTAGCCACCGCCCAACGCGCGTATCAGCGCGACCTGCGTGTCCAGCGCACGGGCCGAGAGGTCTACCGCGAGCCGGCGCTGGGCCAGCACACTGGTTTCCGCCGTGAGCACGTTGAGGTAGTTGCCCAGGCCGGCCTTGTAGCGCTGCACGGCAATGTCGTAAGCGCTTTCGGCGGCTTCCTGGGCGGCGCGCTGCTCGGCCTGCTGGCGAACGATGGCCTGCGAAGAAGCCACCTGGTCGGCAACGTCGCGCACCGCGTCGATGACGGCGGCGTTGTAGCTTTCCACCGCGGCATCGAGGTCGGCGGTCTTGCCGCGCAGGTTGGCGCGCAGGCGGCCCGCGTCAAAAATCGGCAGGCGCAGCGCCGGGCCCACGCCCCACTGCCGGCTGCCGGAGTCGAGCAGGTTGCCCAGGCCTATGCTGGAGAAACCGGCAAAGGCGACAAGGTTGATGTTGGGATAGAACTGGGTCTTGGCATTGGCCACGTCTTTGGACGAAGCCTCCACACGCCAGCGCGCGGCGGCGATGTCGGCGCGGCGGCCCAGCAGGTCGGCGGGGATGGTGGCGGACACCGCGACGTTTTTGATCGAAGCCTGCGCCGACGGCGCCAGCCTGGCGGCGCCGTCAGGCTGGCCGACCAGCGCGCCCAGCGCATTGCGCGTGAGGGCCATCTGCTCGAGCAGGGTTTCGAGCTGCAGGCGCGCTTCAGGCAGGCCGCCTTCGCTCTGGCGCAGTTCGAGGCGGGTATCCAGGCCGGCGTCCACGCGGTCGCGCACCAGCTTCAGCGTTTCCTCGCGTTGCGCGAGCGTGCGGCGCGCTACGTTGGCTTGCTCATTGAGGCGCACCAATTGGAAGTAGGTACGCGCGACATTGCTGGCCAGCAGCACGCGCGCGGCCTGGGTGTCGGCTTCGGCGGCCTGGGCGCTGCCCAGTGCGGCATCGAGCGCCGCGCGGTTCTTGCCGAAGAAATCCAGCTCCCAGCTGGCGTTGAGCTGGGCCGTGCCGCTTTCGCGGATGGAGCCGGCCAGCGGCGGCGGCACCGCACCGTTGGCGGTGTAGCGCTGGCGGGTCAGGTCGAGTTGGCCGGTGAGTTGCGGCAAGGTGGCGGCGTCGGCCACTTCGATCACGGCTTGCGCGCGCGCCAGGCGTGCCTGCGCGAGCTTGAGGCTGGGGCTGGTTTGCAGGGCTTGGGCGACCAGGGTGTTGAGCTGCTCGTCGCCGAAGTCGCGCCACCATTCAGCGGCCAATGGCGCCTGCGCCGTGGCCTGCGCGCCGGAGTCTGGGTTGGCCTTCAGGCCCAGCGAAGGCGCATCGCGCAGGCTGGCTTGGGGCGTGATGCCGGACATGTCGGCGCAGCCGGTCAGGCCCGTAGCCATCAGGCCCACGGCCACCACGCTGGCGGCGGCTACCAGAGCCATGCGGAAGGAGGCGCGCCAGACCGGCAGGGTCTCGCCGGCAGTTAGCGGCGACGCGCCTGAGTGGGCGGAGATGTCGGAATCCATGGGAAAGGAACAGGTGTTATTTGTCATGTTGTTCATTCGCTGCTTGGAGGGTGTGCGCGGTTTCAAGAATGCGGCGCAGATAGCCCTTGAGGTTTTGCCACTCCTCGACCGAGAAGCCGGCCAGGTGGGCGTTCTGCACACGGCTGAGCACGGCGGGGATTTCCTTGGCGGCTTCGCGGCCTTCGGGTGTCAGCTCGATGTTCACCACACGCCTGTCGTCGCTGGAGCGGATACGGCGGCAAAAGCCTTTGGCCTCGAGCCGGTCCAGCAAACGGGTCATGGAGCCGGCATCCAGCTGGCATTGGCGCGCCAGTTCGGCCACGGTGGAGGCCTTGCCGAGGTAGAGCTTGAGCATGGGCACCCATTGGGCGTTGGTAAGGCCCTGGGGTTCAAGCTCACGGGCGACCTGCTGGGAGACGCTGTTGATGATCTGGCGCATCAAATAGCCGGTGCTTTGGCCAGCGTCGTAGTCGTTCGCACAGTAAAACTCGGCCGGCACGCCGCAAAGTTCGGGGCCGGGAACTTCCGGGCGGGGAGATTTGGCATTCATGGGCCCGAATAATACATGCCTAGGCAAATAATGTCAAGGCCGTGTTTGTACAGGCTACTTTTGCCTGGGATACCTTTGTTAAGGCAACTTGTTATAGGCTTTGTGACTAAACTCGCGGCATGGCGACCCCCTCTGCTCCCTCTTCCTTGTCCATAGCCTCCGGTGCCAGCGGCGCCAAAGGCTCACCCCGCTCACTCTCGGGCCTGCTGCCGTTTTTGCGGCCTTATCGCGGCCGCATCCTGCTGGCCGCCGTATTCCTTGTGCTGGCGGCGGTGGCGACCCTGGTGTTTCCGCTGGCCTTGCGTGGCCTGATTGACGGCGGCTTGAGCGCAGCCGGCAAGGGCGAGCAACTGATGGCCTTGCGCACGCATTTCTTCGAGCTGTTTGCCGTGGCCGCCGCGCTGGGGCTTTTTTCGGCCGGTCGCTTTTACATGGTGAGCTGGCTGGGCGAGCGCGTGACAGCCGATTTGCGCAATGCGGTCTATGCCCATGTACTACGGCAAAGCCCGGAATTTTTTGAGACCACGCAGACCGGCGAAGTGCTGTCGCGCCTGACCGGCGATACGACGCTGGTGCAGACCGTGGTGGGTTCATCGCTCAGCATGGGCCTGCGCAATGCCGTGATGGGCGTGGGCGCGCTGGGCATGCTGGTCTATACCAACCCCTACCTGATGGTGCAGGTGCTGGGCGTGCTGGTGCTGATCGTCGCGCCCTCGGTGTGGTTCGGCCGGCGCGTGCGCAAGCTCTCGCGCGCCAGCCAGGACCGCGTGGCGGACTCCAGCGCAATCGCCGCCGAGGTGCTCAATGCGATTCCGGTGGTGCAAAGCTATACCGCCGAGGCGCGCGAGGCCGAACGCTTCGACCAGTCGACCACCCGGGCCTTCAACACCGCCGTTCGCCGCGCCTGGGCGCGCTCGGCACTGGTGGCCTTCATCATCATCGCCACCTCTGCGGCGCTGCTGTGGGGGTTGTACCAGGGCACGCAGGCCGTGATGCGCGGAGACATCACGGCGGGCCACCTGGGTCAGACCGTGGTCTACGTCATCATCCTGGCGAGCGCCGCTGCCGTGCTGGGCGAGGTCTATGGCGATTTGCTGCGCGCGGCGGGCGCGACGGAGCGCTTGATGGAGCTGCTGGCCTCGCGCTCGCCGGTCACCTCGCCAGCCCAGCCTGCGCCGCCACACATCACACAGGCGGGCAGCACGATCCGGTTTGAAGCCGTGACCTTTCACTACCCTTCACGCCCTGCGCAGGCCGCGCTCAGCGATTTCAGCCTGAGCGTGGCGCCCGGCGAGACCGTGGCCATCGTCGGGCCCAGCGGCGCGGGCAAGAGCACGGTGTTCCAGTTGCTGCTGCGGTTTTACGACCCGGCCTCGGGCTGCATCGAACTTGATGGCGTGCGCACGGCCGACATGTCATTGGAAGACCTGCGAGCCCGCATAGGCATCGTTCCGCAGGACGCGGTGATCTTCTCCACCAGCGCGCTTGAAAACATCCGCTACGGCAAGCCCGGTGCGAGCGACGAGGAAACCCGCGCCGCCGCGAAAGCGGCCTTCGCGCACGAGTTCATCACGGCGCTGCCGGAGGGCTACGACACCTTCCTGGGTGAGCGCGGCGTGCGGCTTTCCGGCGGGCAGCGCCAGCGCATCGCGATCGCGCGGGCCATGCTGAAAAACGCGCCGCTGCTGCTGCTCGACGAAGCCACCAGCGCGCTCGATGCCGAAAGCGAGCGCATGGTGCAGGCGGCACTGGAGTCGGCCATGAAGGGCCGTACCACGCTGGTGATCGCCCACCGCCTGGCGACCGTGCAGCAGGCCGACCGCATCCTGGTGCTGGACCATGGCCGGCTGGTGGAGCAAGGCACGCACACCGAGCTGGTAGCCCGTGGCGGCGTCTACGCGCGGCTGGCCGCCCTGCAGTTCACGGTATGAAGCCCGTCGAAACGGCCGCCCCGAGACAGCTGCCGAATTCAAGTCCGGCGTTATGCATTATTTGCATGGATCGTGGTGCACAATGCCTTGGACTATTCGGGAGCGGGCTTTTAAGCTCCGTGCACTGAGTTTCACCAAGACATCCCACAAGGAGTTTTCATGTCGCACGCCTCATCCGGCCCCGTCTCCGCGGGCGCCCACCCCCTGCCCTCCTATCTCCAGGCCGACAACCTCGGTCCCTGGGGCAATTACCTGCAGCAGGTCGACCGCGTCATCCCGCACCTGGGCAGCCTGGCGCGCTGGGCCGAGACGCTCAAGCGCCCCAAGCGCGTGCTGATCGTCGACGTGCCCATCCACATGGACGACGGCACCGTCGCCCACTTCGAAGGCTACCGCGTGCAGCACAACGTCTCGCGCGGTCCCGGCAAGGGCGGCGTGCGCTTCCACCAGGATGTCACGCTGTCGGAAGTGATGGCCCTGTCGGCCTGGATGTCCGTCAAGAACGCGGCGGTCAACGTGCCTTACGGCGGTGCCAAGGGCGGCATCCGCGTCGATCCCAAGAAGCTCTCGCGCGGCGAACTTGAGCGCATGACGCGCCGCTACACCAGCGAGATCGGCATCATCATCGGCCCCAACAAGGACATCCCGGCGCCCGACGTCAACACCAACGACCAGATCATGGCCTGGATGATGGACACCTACTCGATGAACACCGGTTCCACCTCGACCGGCGTGGTCACCGGCAAGCCGGTGGACCTGGGCGGCTCACTGGGCCGGCGTGAAGCCACGGGCCGCGGCGTCTACACCGTGGGCGTGGAAGCGGCCAAGCACATAGGCCTGGACATCGCGACCTCGCGCATTGCGGTGCAGGGTTTCGGCAATGTGGGCGGCGTGGCGGGCAAGCTGTTTGCCGAAACCGGCGCGCGCGTGGTGGCGGTGCAGGACCACGGCGGCACGATTTACCGCGAAGCCGGCCTGGACGTGCCGGCGCTGCTCAGGCATGTGGAAGCCAACGGCAGCGTGGCCGGTTTCCAGGAGGCCGAAGTCATCGCCAACGACAAATTCTGGGACGTCGAGTGCGACATCCTGATCCCTGCAGCACTCGAGCAGCAGATCACCGAAGCCAACGCCGGCCGCATCAAGGCCCGCATGATCATCGAAGGCGCGAACGGCCCGACCACCCCGGCGGCCGACGACATCCTGCACGACCGCAACATCCTGGTGCTGCCGGACGTGATCGCCAATGCCGGCGGCGTGACGGTCAGCTACTTTGAATGGGTGCAGGATTTCTCCAGTTTCTTCTGGGACGAGGAAGAAATCAACAAGCGCCTGGTCAAGATCATGAAGGACGCTTTCGCCGGTGTCTGGCACGTGGCGCAAGACCAGAAGGTCAGCCTGCGCACCGCGACCTTCATCGTGGCCTGCAAACGCATACTGCATACGCGCGAGCTGCGCGGTCTCTACCCCTGACGAACCACGTGGCTGGTGGCCGAAGCGGCGGCATGTGATGGCCGCTTTTCGTCGCCTGCCTGAACGGCTACTGCAGTGTTTCCTTGACCGCCGCAGGCAGCGGCAAGGGCACCACTTCAATGCCTTCTTCAAGCAACTCGACGGCTTCGCGCACGCTGGTCTGGCCGCGAATGCTGCGCGCTTCCTGCTCGCCGTAGTGCATGCGGCGCGCTTCGTCGGCAAATCGAGTTCCCACATCTTCGGTGTTGGCCAGCACATGACGAAGGGCTTGCAGGAAGGCGGCCTGCTGCGCGTCGCTCGCGCCGGCCTGCATTCCCGCGACAGCGGTCACGTCGCGCGTCCCTGGGCTTTCCTGGGCATTCGCGACTGCCTTGGAAGTTGGGGGTTGTTTGGCGGAAGCATCCCGTTCCAGGCGCCCGCTCAGGTTGAGCCGTGGCGCGCTCGGGAGTTTTTGCACGCTTTTGTCGGCGCACAGCGGGCATTCGACCAAGCCGCGCGACAGCTGGCCCTGGAAATCGTCTTCAGACGCAAACCAGCCTTCAAATGAATGCTGGTGGGAGCACTGGAGATTCAGGACTTTCATAGATGGGCAAATTATCACCCCACGCTCATGAGGTGGCGGCCTGCCAGTCCAAAACCCATGCGCCCGACAGCACGTTTTGCAGCCACAAGGCGCCTGTGAGCGTTTTCGCGTCGGTCACCTGGCCGTTGGCGCACCAGGCCAGCAGCTCGGCGGGCGTGGCGGTAAAAACATCGAGAAACTCGCCGGCGTCCAGCTTGCGCGAGCCCTGCATCAGCCCGCGTGCAAACCAGATGTCGATGAACTCGGTTGAATAGGAGATGACCGGGTGCAAAACACCGGCTTGTGCCCACTCGCGCGCGGTGTAGCCGGTTTCTTCGAGCAGCTCACGCTGCGCGCAGGCCAGCGAAGCTTCGCCTGGATCGAGTTTGCCTGCGGGGAACTCGACCATGACGGCCCGCACCGGATGGCGGTATTGGCGCTCCAGAACGAGGCGGCCGTCGTCGCATTGAGCCACGATCATCACGGCGCCGGGATGGATGACGTATTCGCGCGTCGCCTGAGTACCGTCGGGCAGGCCGACGGTGTCTCGCATGGCATGGAGGAAGTGGCCCCTGAGGATTTCCACCGAAGACAAACGGGTCTCTACAAGGTGCGCATCAGCCGGCTTGCCGGCTTCAGGATCGCCCGCCGCGGCTTTCTTCATGACCGGTGCTTGAACAGGTAGCGCCAGGTAAAACCGGGAAACGCAAAAGTGATGAAGAGCGCGCCAGTGATGGCGTAAAACTCCCAGCCCTGCGGTGCGATCTGGCCGGTCCGCTGCTCGAGGTAAAGACCCAGGCCGCCCACGATGAAATACCAGACGACCAGCTCACCCAGCCGGATAGCCAGGTTTTTTTTCTGCGTGAGCGCGTAGACCGCGAACAGGCGGTTGCTGGCGAAAGGCAGATTGGCAGCCAGCAAGGCCAGCAACACCACCAGCCAGACCGAGGCCGTTTGCGTCATGAACCCAGGGACTTGACGATGCTGCTGATCGACTGCGAGCACAGCGTCATCAAGCCGCCGGGCAACATGCCCAGGATCAGGATGAGCGCGCCGTTGATCGCCAGCACCACCTTGGCATCCGTTGGCCCGGAGACCGGCTGGGCGTTGTGGGCCAGGGGCGCGTCAAAGTACATGACTTTGACCACGCGCAGGTAGTAGAAAGCGCCGACCAGCGACATGACCACGGCGAAAACAGCCAGCACGATATAGCTGGTTTGCTGCGACGAGATCAAAGCCTGCAGGACGGACAGCTTGGCATAAAAGCCGACCAGCGGCGGCAGACCGGCCAGCGAGAACATGCAGATGGCCATTACGCCCGCATACAGGGGGCTACGCTGGTTCAGGCCGGCCAGGTCGGCGATGTCCTCGGATTCATGCCCGGCGCGTGCCAGCAGCATGATGATGCCGAAGGCGCCCAGGGTGGTGAGCACATAGGTCAGGGCATAGAACATCGCCGCGCTGTAGGCGGACTCGGTGTTGAGCTGGTTGCCGTTGACCACGCCAGCCAGCAGGCCCAGCAGCAGGAAGCCCATCTGGGAGATGGTCGAGAAGGCCAGCATGCGCTTGAGGTTGGACTGGGCGATGGCGGCCAGGTTGCCTACCAGCAACGAGCCTATCGCCATCAAGGCCAGCATCTGCTGCCAGTCAATTGCCAGCGGAAGCAGCCCCTCGACCAGGAGGCGTATGCAGATCGCAAAGGCCGCGAGCTGCGGCGCGCCGCCTATCAGCAGCGTCACCGCCGTGGGCGCGCCCTGGTAAACGTCCGGCAGCCACATGTGGAAAGGCACGGCCCCCAGCTTGAAGGCCAAGCCGGCCACGATGAAGACGAGGCCGAAAATCAGCACCTGGTGCCTGACCTGGCGGCTGGCAATGGCATTGAACACTTCGTTGAGGTCCAGGGAGCCGGTCGCGCCGTACAGCATGGACAGGCCGTAGAGCAAGAAGCCCGAAGCCAGTGCACCCAGCACGAAATATTTCATGGCGGCTTCGGTGGCGATGGCGTTGTCGCGGCGCAAGGCTACCAGCGCGTAGCTGGACAGCGTCAACAACTCCAGGCCCATGTAGATCACCAGGAAGTTGTGGCCCGAGACCATGACGAACATGCCGAGCAGCGCGAACAGGCTCAGCGTGAAGAATTCACCGCCGCGCAGCATCTCGCGGTCGGCTGCGTAAGGCCGGCCGTAAACCAGCGTGATGATCACGGCGATGCAGGCAAAGCACTTGAGCCAGGCGCCCATGGGGTCGACGACCACCATATTGCCGAAACCGTAGAAAGTCTGCCCGCCCACCGCATAGGCGGCCTCCATGGCGGCAACAGCGGCCAGCGTCAGCAAGGTAAGCACATAGGTCAGCGTGCGCTGGGGCGTCTTCACGCCCAGATCCACCAGCGCGATCACGCAGGCCATGGTCAGGAGGATGAGTTCGGGGTAAACCGAGATCCAGGAGAGTTTGTCTATCATCTGAATTCTTTGTAGTTGCTCGGCCGGCTTCAGTTCAGCTTGGAGACCGCGACATGCTTGAGCAAGTCAACGACCGAGGTGTTCATCACGTCCGTGAACGGCTTGGGATAGATGCCCATGTACAGCACGGCAATGGCCAGCAGCGCCAGCATCAGGAACTCGCGGCTGTTGATGTCAGTGAGCGCCTTGACGTCTTCGTTGGCCACAGGGCCGAGGTAAACGCGCTTGAACATCCACAAGGTGTAAGCCGCACCAAAAATAAGTGCGGTCGCCGCAGCGCCACCTATCCAGAAGTTGTATTTGACCGAGCCCAGAATCACCATCCACTCGCCGACGAATCCGGCCGTGGCCGGCAGGCCGCAGTTGGCCATGGCAAACAGCAATGCAAAAGCCGCGAACTTGGGCATGGTATTGACCACGCCGCCATAGCTGGCAATCTCACGCGAGTGGACACGGTCGTACAGCACGCCTATGCAGAGGAACATCGCGCCGGACACAAAGCCGTGGGCGATCATCTGCACCAGGCCGCCGGAGACGCCAAGGTCGTTAAAGATAAAGAAGCCCAGCGTGACAAAACCCATATGAGCCACCGACGAATAGGCCACCAGTTTTTTCATGTCCTGCTGCACCAGCGCCACCAGGCCGACGTAGATGACGGCGATGAGCGACAGCGTGATCATCAACCAGGCCCATTCGTGCGCGGCATCCGGCGCGATAGGCATGGAGAAACGCAGAAAACCGTAAGCGCCGAGCTTCAGCATGATGGCTGCCAGCACGGCGGAACCGCCGGTTGGCGCCTCGACGTGCACATCGGGCAGCCAGGTGTGGACCGGCCACATTGGCACCTTGACGGCAAACGCCGCGAAGAAAGCGAAGAACAGCAGCGTCTGTATCGTGCCGCCCAGCGGCAACTTGTGCCAGGTCAGGATGTCGAAGCTGTAGCCCGACTTGTTGTACAGGTAAATCAGCGCCACCAGCATCAGCAGCGAGCCAAGCAAGGTGTAGAGGAAAAACTTGAACGCCGCGTAAATCTTGTTGGGGCCGCCCCAGATGCCGATGATCAGGTACATCGGGATCAGCGTGGCTTCGAAGAACACGTAAAACAGGATGCCGTCCAGCGCCGTGAACACACCAATCATGAGGCCGCTCAGGATCAGGAAAGAGGCCATATACTGGTTCACGCGCGTCGTGATGGCTTCCCAGCTGGCGATGACGACCACCACGTTGATGAAGGCCGTGAGCAGCACGAACCACAGCGAGATGCCGTCCACGCCCACGTGGTAGTTGACGTTGAAGCGCTGGATCCAGCCGGCCTTCTCCACGAATTGCATGGCCGAAGTGCCCAGCTCGAAGCCGCTGTACAAAGGCAGCGTGACCAGGAAACTGACGACCGCGCCTATCAGCGCGACCCAGCGAACGCTGCGCGCCTGCTCGTCACGGCCCAGCGCCAGCAGAACCACACCGAAAACAATCGGTGTCCAGATCGCAAGACTCAACAAACCCATTCTTGTTCTTCCTTGATTTTGTTGAACTGATCAGCGATTGAGCCAGACGAAATACGTCATCAACACAAACACGCCAACAATCATGCCGAAGGCATAGTGGTAGATGTAGCCGGACTGCAGCCGGCGCACCACGCCGGAAACCCAGCCGACCAGCTTCCACGAACCGTTGACCAGCGCGCCGTCGATCAGCTTCTGGTCGCCGCCCTTCCAGAGCGCAGTGCCGAGCAGGCGTGTGCCGCGGGCCAGCACGTTTTCATTGAACCAGTCGAAGTAGTACTTGTTGTCGAGCAGCGTGAACACGGGCATGAACATGCGCTTGATCGCGGCCGGCAGGGCCGGGTTGACCATGTACATATACCAGGCCAGCACCGAGCCGCCCAAGGCCAGCCAGAACGGTGGCGCCATCAGGCCATGCAAGGCCATCTGCGCCGGGCCCTGGAACAACTCCTTGAGTTCTTCCATGGCGTGGTGTTTTTCAAGGTTCACGAAGATGGCGTCCTTGAAGAACCCGCCGTACAGCATGGGCTCTATCGTCATGAAGCCGATCACCACCGACGGAATCGCCAGCAGGATCAACGGCACCGTCACCACCCAGGGGGATTCGTGCGGTTCATGGTGTTCGCCATGGTGGCCGTGGTCGTCGTGGCCATGGTGGTGCGCGTCGGGATTCTGGTCGAAGCGCTCCTTGCCGTGGAACACCAGGAAATACAGGCGGAAGGAATAAAAAGCCGTCACGAAGACACCCGCCAGCACCGCGAAGTAAGCGAAACCGGCGCCCGCGAGGTGGCTTTCATGCACGGCTTCGATGATGCTGTCCTTGGAGTAGAAACCCGCGAACAAAGGCGTGCCTATCAGGGCCAGCGTACCGAGCAGCGAGGTGATCCAGGTGATGGGCATGTACTTGCGCACGCCGCCCATCCAGCGGATGTCCTGGTTGTGGTGCATGCCGATGATGACCGAGCCAGCCGCCAGGAACAGCAGCGCCTTGAAGAAGGCATGGGTCATCAGGTGAAACACCGCGACCGAGTAGGCCGACGCGCCCAGCGCGACCGTCATGTAGCCCAGTTGCGAGAGCGTGGAATACGCGACCACGCGTTTGATGTCGTTCTGGATGATGCCGAGAAAGCCCATGAACAGCGCCGTGATGGCACCTATTACCATGATGAAGCTCAGTGCGGTGTCGCTGAGTTCAAACAGCGGCGACATGCGCGCCACCATGAAGATACCGGCGGTCACCATGGTGGCCGCGTGGATCAGCGCGGAGATGGGGGTCGGGCCTTCCATGGAATCGGGCAGCCAGACATGCAGCGGAAACTGCGCCGACTTGCCCATGGCGCCGATAAAAAGGCAGATGCAGGCCACGGTGATCAGCATCCAGCCGGTGCCGGGGAAGGTCAGCTTGGAGAGTTCTTCAGCCTTGGCAAAAGCCTCGCCGTAGTTCAGCGTGCCGGCATAGGCGGCGATCAGGCCGATGCCCAGGATGAAGCCGAGGTCGCCCACGCGGTTGACCAGGAAGGCCTTCATGTTGGCAAAGATGGCGGTGGGTTTGTTGAACCAGAAACCGATCAGCAGGTAGGACACCAGGCCCACGGCCTCCCAGCCGAAGAACAGCTGCAGCATGTTGTTGCTCATCACCAGCATCAGCATGGAGAAGGTGAACAGCGAGATGTAGGCGAAGAAGCGGTTGTAACCCTCGTCTTCTTCCATATAGCCTATGGTGTAGATGTGCACCATCAGGGACACAAAGGTCACCACGCACATCATCATGGCCGTGAGGCCGTCGACCAGGAAGCCGATTTCCATCCTCAGGCCGCCGACGTTCATCCAGGTGTAAAGCGTTTCATTGAAACGCGCGCCGTCGATGGCCACGCTCTTGAGCGTCATCGCGGAAATGATGAAGGCCACCAGCACGCCAAGAATGGTGAGGCTGTGCGACAGGCGCCGGCCTATCCAGTTGCCGCCAAAAGAGGTGCCGAGGATACCGGCCGCCAGTGCGCCGGCCAGCGGTGCCAACGGAACGGCCAGCAGGGCCGATGCTGAGAGGGTTTGACTCATTTACTTTAGCCCTGGAGCGTGTTGAGTTCGTCGACGTTAATGCTGGACTTGTTGCGGAACAGCAGCACCAGGATGGCCAGGCCTATGGCCGATTCGGCCGCGGCGACGGTCAGGATGAAGAACACAAAAACCTGGCCGGCCATGTCGTTCAGGTAGTACGAGAAGGCCACAAAATTCATGTTGACCGCCAGCAGCATGAGCTCGATGGCCATGAGCAGCACGATCAGGTTTTTGCGGTTCAGGAAGATGCCGATGACCGACAGCGCGAACAGCATCGCGCCCAGCGAAAGAAAATGTCCCAGGGTGAGCGTCATGCCTTCTTCTCCTCGGCGGGTACAGCTGCGACAACCGGCGGTGTGGCCACGACGGATTTCATCTTGACCAGGCTCACGCGGTCCGAGCGCTTGACCCGGATCTGCTCCGAAGGGTTCTGGTACTTGGAGTCCTTGCGCGCGCGCAGGGTCAGCGCGATGGCGGCAATGATCGCCACCAGCAGGATCACCGCGGCGACTTCCAGCGGATACAGGTATTCGGAGTACAGCAGCTTGCCGAGCTCCTTGGTGTTGGAAAGCTGCGCGCCTATCTGACCCGCGCCGGCCGCGACCTTGGGCGGCTCACGAAAGCCGCCCATCAGCACATAGGACATTTCCAGCGCGATGATGGCGCCGACGGAGCCGGCCAGCGGGAAATGCTTCCAGAAGCCCTTGCGCACGCTGTCGATATTGATGTCCAGCATCATCACAACGAACAGGAAGAGCACCATCACGGCGCCCACATAGACCAGCACCAGCGTGATGGCCAGGAACTCGGCCTTGAGCAGGATCCAGACGGCGGACGCCTGGAAGAATGCCAGCACGAGGTACAGCGCCGCATGCACCGGGTTGCGCGCGGTGATCACCTTGAATGCCGCAAACAGCAGCACCGCGGCGAACACATAAAAAAGACCTGTTTTAGCGTCCATGTTGTTGTGAATTCTTTCTTGAGCCAGCGGCCTGTGGTTCAGCGGTACTTGGCATCCGCCGCGCGGTTGGCGGCAATTTCGGACTCATAACGGTCGCCCACGGCCAGAAGCATCTCTTTGGTGAAATACAGGTCGCCGCGTTTTTCGCCGTGGTATTCAAAGATGTGGGTCTCGACGATGGAGTCGACCGGGCAGCTTTCTTCGCAGAAACCGCAGAAGATGCATTTGGTCAGGTCGATGTCGTAACGCGAGGTGCGGCGGCTGCCGTCTTCACGCACGTCGGATTCGATGGTGATGGCCATCGCCGGGCACACGGCCTCGCAAAGCTTGCAGGCGATGCAGCGCTCTTCGCCGTTGTCATAACGGCGCAGCGCATGCAGGCCGCGAAAGCGCGGGCTCAGCGGGGTCTTTTCCTCGGGGAACTGGACCGTGATCTTGCGACTGAACATGTACTTGCCGGTCAGGGCCATGCCCTTGAACAGCTCGGTGAGCATGAAGCTCGAAACAAAATCCTTGACGGAAGCAACTGCGGAAGACATGGTTCTATTTCCAGATGTTGTAAGAGGTCTGCATCCAGGCCCCAACGACTACCAGCCAGACAAGGGTGACAGGGATAAAAATCTTCCAACCCAAACGCATGATCTGGTCATAACGGAAACGCGGGAAGGTGGCGCGCACCCACAGGAACATGGTGACCACGACAAAGGTCTTGGCGCCCAGCCAGATCCAGCCCGGGACCCAGCCCAGCACTGCATTGAACAGCGGGAAGTCAAATGGCGGCAGCCAGCCGCCCAGGAACATCAGCACGGCCAGGATGGCGACCAGCCACATGTTGGCGTATTCAGCCAGGAAGAACATCGCGAAGGCCATGCCAGAATACTCGACCATGTGGCCGGCCACGATTTCGGATTCGCCTTCAACGACGTCGAAGGGGTGGCGGTTGGTCTCGGCCAGGCCGGAGATGAAGTACACGACAAAAATCGGCAACAGCGGCAACCAGTTCCAGGACAGGAAGGTCCAGCCGCTGCTTGCCAGCATGCCCTTGCCCTGGCTCATCACGATGTCGGTCATGTTGAGGCTGCCCGACACCATGAGCACCACCACCAGGCAAAAACCCATGGCGATTTCATAACTCACCATTTGCGCCGAGGCGCGCATCGCGCCCAGGAAGGCGTATTTGGAGTTGGAGGCCCAGCCCGCGATGATCACGCCGTAAACCTCCAGCGAGGTGATGGCCATGAGGAACAGCAGGCCGGCGTTGATGTTGGCCAGCGCGATCTCGGGCCCGAAGGGAATGACGGCCCAGGCGGCCAGGGCCGGCATGATGGTCATGATGGGGCCAAGCACGAACAGGCCTTTGCTGGCCGCCGTGGGAATGATGATTTCCTTGGTCAGCAGTTTGAGCGCATCGGCGATCGGCTGCAGCAGGCCGAAAGGCCCGACGCGGTTGGGGCCGAGGCGGATCTGGGTAAAGCCGATGGCCTTGCGTTCCCACAAGGTCAGGTAAGCCACCAGGCCCATCAGCGGCGCCAGCACACAGACAATCTTGATGAGCGTCCACAGCACAGGCCACACGGTGCCCGGCCAGATGCCGCCCATCAAGCCCTGGCCGAAGGCGAAGATTCCGTCAATCATGCGCCTGCTCCCTCGGGCTTGGCTTCGCGGCTGGCAGCCTGGCGAGCATCCGCCGTGAGCTGCAGCGACGTTGCGCGCCTGACAAGGCCGTCAAGCTGGTAAATACTGGCCACCACAGGCGCCTGGCCGGGGGCCGCCGACAGGTCAACGCCGGCTTGGGTCGCGTTACCCAGCTTGTCAGCAGGCAGTTGCGCCGCATCAGCGCCGGCGATCTGCTTGAGCACGTCTTGCGAGGATTCAAAATCAAAGCCGGGCAAGCCCAGCAGGTTGGCAAGCACGCGCAGCACCTTCCAGGCCGGGCGTGTATCGCCCAGCGGCTTGACGACGGCGTGAAAGCCCTGCACACGGCCTTCGGCATTCACAAAGGTGCCGGAGGTTTCAGTGAAAGGGGCGATAGGCAGCAGCACGTCGCTGAAAGCCATGTTGGCCTTGAAGGGGCTCAGTGTCACGACCATTTGCGCGGTGTTGAGCGAGGACTTGGCCCTGTCGCCCGCCGCCGAATCAAACTCGGGCTCGTTGTTGAGCAGGATCACGGCCTTGAGCTGGCCGTCCAGCATCTGGCCGGCATTGAGGCCCTTGCCAGCAGGCAGGGCACCGGCGAGCTGGGCGCCCACGGTGTTGGCCGCTTCGGTGAGATAGCCCAAGGTAGCACCGGTCTGCCCGGCGATCCAGTTGGCAAGCGCCAGCAGGCTGGAGGCCTTGGCGTGGTGCGCCGCGGCATTGCCCAGCAAGATGACTTTGCGTTCGCCGCCCAGCAGGGACTTGGCGATCGCCTTGGCGGCATCGGTGGCCTGACCGGCTGCCGGGGCCGTAACGCCCTTGTCGGCGGCAATTGCGGCGGCCACGTCGGCCAGGGCCTGGGCCCAGGCTTCAGGCGCTGCGAGCAGCGTATTGGCGATGGGCATGGCCCAGGCATCAGCGTTTGCCAGTTCGGCGGTGGAATTGATGGTGCTCAGCGCCCCACCCTTGCGCACGGCCTGGCGTATGCGCTGCGCGAACAGAGGATGGTCCTTGCGCAGGTTGGAGCCGACCACCAGCACACGCTGCAGCTGCGACAGCGAAGCGATGGAGGTGCCCAGCCAGCGTATGGACGAAGGTGCGGTGAACTCGGCGTTGCGCAAGCGATAGTCGATGTTCTCGCTGCCCAGGCCGCGCATCAGCGAGGCGGCCAGGTAGAGTTCTTCGAGCGTGCTGTGCGGGCTGGCCAGGGTGCCGATGCTGCCGGCGCCGTGGTCGGCCTTGATCTGCTTGAGGCCGTTGGCCACGTATTCGAGCGCGGTCTGCCAGTCGACGGTTTTCCACTCGCCGCCCTGCTTGAGCATGGGGCTGGTCAGGCGTTCGTCGCCGTTGAGGGCTTCATACGAAAAACGGTCGCGGTCGGCGATCCAGCATTCATTGATGTCTTCGTTCTCCAGGGGCACGACACGCATGACCTTGTTGCTCTTGACCTGGACGATCAGGTTGGCACCGGTCGAGTCGTGCGGGCTGACCGACTTGCGGCGCGACAGTTCCCAGGTGCGGGCGCTGTAGCGGAAAGGCTTGCTGGTCAGCGCGCCGACCGGGCAGATGTCTATCATGTTGCCGGACAGTTCGG
>Ga0102589_1000899_pt1 | contig 47548 bp, 56 predicted proteins | sample AraplaMF_Col_mLB_FD_76858 | JGI IMG/M metagenome (GOLD analysis project Ga0102589, IMG submission 76858) | Arabidopsis root microbial communities from the University of North Carolina, USA - plate scrape MF_Col_mLB | ecosystem: Host-associated > Plants > Roots > Endosphere | place: USA...
CTTCTGGTCGCGCTTGCGACCGGTCAGCACCACCTTCTCGGCGTTGATGACGATGATGTTGTCGCCGCAGTCGACATGCGGGGTGTAGGCGGCCTTGTGCTTGCCGCGCAGACGCATCGCCACCAGGGAGGCGAGACGGCCGACGACGAGCCCGGAGGCGTCGATCACAACCCACTTCTTCTCGACATCGGCGGGCTTGAGCGAGATGGTCTTCATCGCGGCACCCTTCGGCTGCTTGAAAAAAGGACAAGCCGCCGGCAGGCCGGCGGCGGTGTGGGCGCTGGATAGGCGGCTACCCGATTGATGTCAAGCGAAGAAAATACCCGGCTTTAGCGAAAAACGCATTGTTTTCAGCGCAGTGAGCGAAACGGTATCAGGATACCGTAATTATCTCTCGGCCGGGATCGAATAGGTCCCCGTTGCATGGCAGACCATCTCGCTCTCGCCCTGCGAATAGAGGCAGACCTCGCCGACGGCGAGGCGCTTACCGAGCTTAAGCAGCTTGGCCTCGCCGATCAGTGCCGCCTGCCCCGGCTTGCGGAGGAAATTGTAGTTGAGGCTGGTCGTCACCGCGAGCGCGACCGGGCCGATCTGGGCGAGGATCGCGACATAGAGCGTAAGATCGGCGAGCGCCATCATGGTCGGGCCGGAGATGGTGCCGCCCGGCCGCAGATGCTTCTCATGATAGTCGCAGCGCATGCGCGCCGTGAGCGGCCCGACCTCCTCGACGAAATAAGTGCGGCCGCCATAGTGGAGCTGCGGAAAGACCTGATCGAGATAGGCCTCGATCTCGGCGGCGCTCATGCGGGTCGTCATCGTGCGGAAAACCGGGGGCTGATCGGACGTTAGTCCCCTTGCAGCACGCGCCCAGCCTTCCGACAATAGAGACAAACAGCGAAAGGCCTTTCGCCATGAACGCCCATGCCAGAGCGCAGATCCTGCTGCGCGAGGACGCCGACGGCATCGCGACGCTGACGCTCAACCGGCCCGAAGCGCGCAATCCTCTCAGCGAGGCGATGCTGGCGGCCCTGTCGGAGACGCTCGCCGCGATCGCGAACGACCACAGCGTCCGCGCGGTGATACTTGCCGCGGCCGGCCCGGTGTTCTCGGCAGGGCACGATCTCAAGGAGATGAGCGCGCGCCGGGCCGATCCCGATCGCGGCCGTGCCTATTTCGCCGATATCCTCGGGCGCTGCTCAGCGATGATGCAGCAGATCACCGCCCTGCCCCAGCCCGTGATCGCCGCAGTCGAAGGCACGGCGACCGCCGCCGGCTGCCAGCTCGTTGCGACCTGCGATCTCGCCGTCGCAGGCGAAGCCGCGCGCTTCTGCACGCCGGGCGTCCATATCGGCCTGTTCTGCTCGACGCCGATGGTGGCGCTCTCGCGCAACCTTTCGGCCAAGCATGCGATGGAGATGCTGCTGCTCGGCGAGATGGTGCCGGCGCCGGAGGCCGCGCGGGTGGGCCTGGTCAACCGCGTCGTGCCGGCGGGCGAGGCACTGACCGAGGCGAAGCGGCTCGCTGGCGTCATCGCCTCGAAATCGGCCGCGACGGTCAAGGTCGGCAAGCGCGCCTTCTATGAGCAGCGCGAGATGGGGTTGAAGACGGCCTATGACCACGCCTCGGCGGTGATGGTCGAGAACATGCTGGCGCGCGACGCCGAAGAAGGCATCGGCGCCTTCATGGAGAAGCGCGCGCCGGACTGGCGTCACAGCTGAAAGGGCGGGCTCGCCCACGGGACGAGACCGCCATCGGGAATGGACGCCTACGCGCCTAAAGGCAGCCGATCAGATGCCGAAGAGCGGAATCGGTTCATTTTCCGTCCGCGCCGGCTCGGCCTCGGCGGGCGCGGCCCGCTGCGCCTGCTCATCCGCCGGCAACTGCAGCACGGTCACGGTCTGGCCTTCCGAGAGGTTGGTCAGCAGCACGACCTGCCCACGGGGCAGTTCGATCGCATCATGATGGGCGTAGGGTTTGTCGAGATCGATCTGGCGGAAGCGCGCGACCGTCGCCCCAAGCCGACGGTGCGGCAGGAAGCCGATCGCCCTGTCGCATTCGATCTCAGCCGAGAACGCCAGCTCCGTGCCGGGCAGGACGCAGACAGCGACGTTCGGCTCGGCAGCGGCGCAAAAACCCCTGGTGCTCGACCCGACGAAGCTCGTGGTCTTGAGGACATCGCCGACTTTGGCAGGAGTCGACATCACATGGTGCAGACTGTAGTCGCACATGGCAGACCCTCCTCGCTGAAGAAGACTGGGAGCGCCCCTTTGTCTTCAGCAAAGCAAACCAGCGTGGCGAAGCTGTGTTCCGAGCGCCGGCTTTGCCTTGCCGGCGACGTAGGGGCGCCGGCAACGCCTTCAATTGTCTAGGATATTCGCCTGGTGAACCATGACGCTTACGATGATGCGCTCATTCGTCGCATCCTGCGCGAGGTGAAGACCGTCGCGCTGGTCGGCGCCTCCGCCAACGAGGCGCGCCCGAGCTGGATCGTCACCAAATATCTGCTCGACCGCGGCTATGACGTGATCCCGGTCAATCCGGGGCTCGCCGGGCAGACGCTGCTGGGCAAGACCGTCTACGGCTCGCTCAAGGACATCCCGCAGCCGATCGACATGGTCGAGATCTTCCGCAATTCGGAAGCGGCCGGTCCGATCACCGACGAGGCGCTCGCCCTGGTGCCGCTGCCCAAGGTGATCTGGATGCAGCTCTCGGTGCGCAATGACGAGGCGGCGGCCAAGGCCGAGGCGAAGGGCGTCACCGTGATCATGAACCGCTGCCCGAAGATCGAATATGGCCGGCTCTCCGGCGAGATCGGCTGGCAGGGCATCAACTCGCGCATCCTCTCGGCGAAGAAGCCGGTGCTCGCCGGCAAGGGCTTCCAGAAACTGACGATCAACCGGCCGGGGACTTAAGCCCCTTCCCCGCCGGCGGGCGATCGCTAATCTCGCCGCTCCCGCCTGCGCCGGAGAAGGCCGATGCCCCGTCTCGATCGCCGCACCGTCCTTCTCGCCGGGCTCGCGAGCGCGCTCGGCGTGGGCAGCGCCCGCGCCGCCTTTCCGGAACGGCCGATCCAGCTCGTCGTGCCCTTCGCTCCGGCAGGCGGCACCGACATCGCGGCGCGCCGGCTCGGCGAGACGCTGGCGCGGCAGCTCGGCCAATCGGTGATCATCGACAACCGCCCGGGCGCCAATGGCATCGTCGCCGGGCAGGTCGTGGTCAAGGCGCCGGCCGATGGCCACATGCTCCTGGTCGCGACCGCGGCGAGCTTTGCCGCCGCCCCGGCGCTCGGCCAGAAGTTGCCCTATGACGTCGCCTATGATTTCGCGCCGGTCGGCATGCTCGGCCTGTTCCCGCTGGTGCTGAACGCCTCGCCGACCCTGCCCGTCGCTTCGCTCACCGAGTTCCTCGCTTACGCCAAGCAGCGGCCCGGCCAGCTCAACTTCGCCTCGGCCGGGATCGGCGGCACCAATCACCTCGTCTTCGAGATGATCATGCAGGCGACCGGCCTCAAGCTGGCGCATGTGCCCTATCGCGGCACCGGGCTCGCGGCGGCGGACCTGATGTCGGGCCAGGTCCATGTCATGATCGACAGCCTCGCCGCGAGCCTCGGCAACATCCAGGGCGGCAAGGTGAAGACGCTCGCCGTCACCACCGATGCGCGCCAGCCGCAACTGCCCGATCTGCCGACGTTGAAGGAACAAGGTGTCGACGTGGTCTATCCCGGTTGGGCCTCGATCGTCGCGCCGGCCGGTATCGCCTCCGATACGCTGCACATCCTGAGCACCGCGATCAACGCGGCGATGGCGGATGCCGAGCTGGTCGCGCGCTATCGCGAGCTGGTGATCGAGCCCGTCGCCTGGAGCCCGCAGGAGACCGGCGCCTTCATGGCGCGCGACCGCGCCATCCTGACCGAGCTGGTGGCGAAGACCGGCATCAAGCTGGCCGAATAAGACGGAGCAAGGCCATGCGCCAGGAGAGCACGACCTGCTGCATCGCCGGCGGCGGCCCGGCCGGAATGATGCTCGGCTTCCTGCTGGCGCGCGCCGGCGTCGATGTGGTCGTGCTGGAGAAGCACGCCGATTTCCTGCGCGACTTCCGCGGCGACACCATCCATCCCTCGACCATGCAGGTGATGCACGAACTCGGCCTTCTGGAAGAATTCCTGGAACTGCCGCATGTCCGGGAGGACGACATCGTCGCCCGCTTCGGAGCCGAGGACATCACCATCGCCGATTTCAGCCATCTGCCGGTCAAGGCGCCGTTCATCGCCTTCATGCCGCAATGGGACTTCCTCGATTTCCTCGCCGATCGCGGCCGGGCCTATCCGAGCTTCCGGCTGCTGACGCAGACGAAAGCCAGCGGGCTCGTCGAGGAGAATGGGCGTGTCGTGGGACTGACTAGCGAGAGCCCCGACGGCCCGCTGGAGATCCGCGCCGATCTCGTCGTGGCGGCGGATGGGCGGCGTTCCGATGTCCGCGAGGCGGCAGGTTTCTCGGTCACCGAACTCGGCGCGCCGATGGACGTGCTCTGGTTCCGCCTGAGCCGCCGGCCGGACGAGCCGGCGCAGGCCTTCGGCCAGGTCGCGGCCGGGCGCTTCTTCATTCGGCTCAATCGCGGCGACTATTGGCAATGCGCCTTCATCATCCCGAAGGGCTCGCTGGAACAGCTGCAAGCAGCTGGGCTCGACGCCTTCAGGGCTGGGCTCCTCGCGTTGGCTCCGGAACTGTCCGATCGCACCGGCGAGTTAGCCTCATGGGACGACATCAAGCTGCTCTCGGTCGCGGTCGACCGGCTGGAGCGCTGGTGGCGAACGGGGCTGATCTGCATCGGCGACGCCGCGCACGCCATGTCGCCGATCGGCGGCGTCGGCATCAACCTGGCGATCCAGGACGCGGTCGCCACCGCCAATTTGCTGGCCAAGCCATTGCGCGAGCGAACGCTGACGGATGCCGACCTCGCCGCCGTGCAGAAGCGACGCGAATGGCCGGCCAAGGTCACGCAGGCCGCACAGATCGCGATCCAGAACCGGGTGATCACGCCACTGCTCGCGGCGAACAAGCCGGTCGCGCCGCCTTGGCCGCTCAGGCTGCTGCAACGCTTTCCGCTGCTGCGACGCCTGCCGGCTCGGATGGTCGGCATGGGCGTAAGGCCCGAGCATGTCGGGCGAGAGCTGAGGCGATCAGATAGCTAGTATTGCTGGAGCAGCAGTTCGGACTGGCTCTTGATCGGACACTGCTTCACTTGGATTGCAGATTCATCATCAGCAGCAGCGGCACCTGGAATGTCGCGAAGTTGCCATCGGCCAGCTTTCGGCTGCCCGCAGAACTGCTTATCGTATAGGCGCTCGCCGTCGTCGAGATAAAGCCCGACCTCCAGTATAGCGGCATCCCGATCTCGACCCCCGGCTGAGCGACAATCGTTCTCGAAACCTCCGATACGCGGAACGTCTTGTCGTTGCGATTCTTGACAGGCGAGATATCGACGCGTGTGACTTTTCCCGGAAACTGAGACATCAGGATTGATGCAACGCGCTGCTCATTCAGGCGCAATGTCTCTGGCGTATATCCGCCCGGCGACTGTTTGCGCAGGCTCACCGTCGAGCCTCGCCCACAGCTGTCCTGCTGGCATTGGTAGAAGATCGTCCCGGTACCCGCGACCTGCCTAGCCCAGCCCCCGACACTGAAGGCGCTGCCATCGGGATCCATCGCGATCTTGAGGTCCCGCGCCGATGCCGAACTCGCACAGGCCAAGAGCAAGCAAGCTGCCAATGTCCACTCGACGAAGCGAAGCATCTCTATCTCACCGCCTCAGCCTAAACCCTTGCGGGCAGGTCGCCATGCTGCACGGCCAGCGAGTATCTCGCAATGGCTGGCGAGATTGACGCTGTCCAGACCGTTCGTTAAACCGAACGAGACCGTTTCACGATCAGAATTGTCAGGGAGCACGCCATGACCGACCGCGCACCGGGTTTCCATACGCTCGCCGTCCATGCGGGCGCTGCTCCCGACGCAGCCACCGGCGCGCGCGCCACGCCGATCTACCAGACGACCTCCTTCGTCTTCGACGATGTCGACCACGCTGCCTCGCTGTTCGGGCTGCAGGCCTTCGGCAACATCTATACCCGCATCGGCAACCCGACGAACGCGGTGCTGGAAGAGCGCGTCGCGGCGCTCGAAGGCGGCACGGCGGCGCTGGCGGTGGCTTCCGGCCATGCCGCCGAGTTCCTGTGCTTCCACGCCCTGCTGCAACCGGGCGATGAGTTCGTCGCCGCCAAGAAGCTCTATGGCGGCTCGATCAACCAGTTCAATCATTCCTACAAGAACTTCGGCTGGAACGTGATCTGGGCCGATTCCGACGACCTGGAGGCCTTCGCCGCGGCGGTGACGCCGAAGACCAAGGCGATCTTCATCGAGTCCATCGCCAATCCCGGCGGCGTCATCGTCGACATCGAGGGTATCTCGAAGATCGCCAAGAAGCACAACATCCCGCTGATCGTCGACAACACGATGGCGAGCCCCTATCTGATCCGCCCGTTCGAGCACGGCGCCGACATCGTCGTGCATTCGGCGACCAAGTTCCTGGGCGGCCATGGCAACTCGATCGGCGGCCTGATCGTCGATGGCGGCTCGTTCAACTGGGTCGGCGACGAGCGCTACCCGATGCTGTCCAAGCCGCGGCCGGAATATAACGGCATGGTGCTGGGCGAGACCTTCGGCAACTTCGCCTTCGCGATCGCGACCCGCGTGCTCGGCCTGCGCGACATGGGCCCGGCGCTCTCGCCCTTCAACGCCTTCATGATCCTGACCGGCATCGAGACGCTGCCGCTGCGCATGCAGCGCCATTGCGAGAACACGCTCAAGGTGGCGACCCATCTGTCCAAGCACCCGGCGGTCGAATGGGTGAACTATGCCGGCCTGCCGGACAACAAATACCACGCCCTCGCCCAGCGCTATTGCCCCAAGGGCGCCGGCGCGGTCTTCACCTTCGGCCTCAAGGGCGGCTACGACGCCGGCATCCAGCTGGTCTCGAAACTCCAGCTGTTCTCGCACCTCGCCAATATCGGCGACACGCGCTCGCTGGTGATCCACCCGGCCTCGACCACGCATCGCCAGCTTTCGGACGCGCAGAAGACGGCATCGGGCGCCGGCCCGGAGGTGGTGCGCCTGTCGATCGGCATCGAGGATGTCGAAGACCTGATCGCCGATCTCGATCAGGCGCTGGCCTGATCCGCAGCAACGCAGGAGCGGACGAACCATCGTTCCGCCCGCTCCGCACACCCTTGATCAGGCCGGCTCCTTCGGAGCGATCACGATCGGCAGCGGGACCGGGCGCTCGCCCTTCCTATCGCGCCAGCGATATTGGCTCTGATATGCGCGCCGCTGTCGCGCGACCTCGTAAAGCACAATTCCTGAGCTGGTTCCGAGATTGAGGCTCTCGATCAAACCGAACATCGGAATCGAGACGCACATTTCCGCGCGCTCGACGGCACGCTCGCTGATCCCGATCGCCTCGCTGCCGAACCAGACCGCGAGCTTGGTATAGGTGGTGAAGTCGCCTTCGTGCAGGTAGATGCTAGCCTTGCCTTTGACATGAGGCGAGGTGACGATCGAGCTGTAACCCTTGGCTTCGAGGTAGTCGAAGCAGGCATCGGTGCTGTCGAAGCGCTTCACGAAGGTCCACTTGACGGCCGATACCGACGTCTTCGAGATCACCTTCTCGGTTCGCATATCCTGCCAGTCGTCAGGCAATGAGCGCCTTGGATCAACGACATAGACCTTCTCGACGCCGAAGGCGTTGACGTTCCGGATCACGGTCGCGATGTTCTTGACGTCGGCCGGGTTCTCGATCACCGCGATCAGGTTCTTGCATCGGAACGCCTTGATCTCGTCTGCGCGCACGCGGGCCGGCTTCTTCTGCTTGATCTCGTCGTTCATCCCGCCCCCCCTACTGCTCGAAAGCGGCGAACGCCGCCTGCCAACCCATAGGCCTAGCATCAGTCGGCTCGCCCGGCTCTGTAGTAGACTGGTCGGGCTAGCCTTTGGAGAGGTTGATGCCCGCCAGAAGAGTACGCAGTTCAGGCTTTGAGGCGGGCCGCCTGCTGCGTGCGCGTCAGATGTACCACGCCCATCGCCAGCACGGTGAAGCCGAGCGCCTGATGGGCAAGGCCCGCCCAGAGCGGCACGACCAGCAGCAGCGTCACGACGCCGAGCGCGGACTGCGCCAGCACCAGTCCGGCGATGGCGGTCGCGCGCTTGGCAGCGCCTGAGCCCGGCGCGGCGCGGCGCAGGCTCAGCATCTGCCAGAGCGCGAAGGCGAACAGGATGTAGGCGCCGAGGCGGTGGTTGAACTGCACCAGCACGACATTGTCGACGAAGTTCTCCCAGACCGGCGTGCCGGCGAAGAGTGTCGAGGCCGAAGGCACCAGCGCCCCGTCCATCAGCGGCCAGGTGTTGAAGGTGAAGCCGGCCTTCGAACCGGCGACGAGCCCGCCGAGCGCGACCTGCACGAAGAGCAGCAGGAGCAGGAACCAGGCAGCCGCTCTGCCCCGCATCGGCTCGCTGCGGCGCAGCGGCGTCAGCCAGGTGGCGAAGGCGATGACGCTGGCGAAGAAGAAGCCGGCGAAGGTCAGGTGCAGCGTCAGCTTGACCGGCGCGACCGCGATCATGCCGGGCTCCAGGCCGGATGCGACCATGATCCAGCCGATCGTGCCCTGCAGGCCGAGCAGCAGGCCCATGCCGAACAGGATCGCGGTTTCGCGCCACGGCATCGAGCGCCGCAGCAGGACGACGAGGAAACCGGCGAGATAGATCAGTCCGATGAGGCGGCCGAGCTGGCGATGGCTCCACTCCCACCAGTAGATGAACTTGAAGTCGGCGAGCTCCATGCCGGCATTCAGAAGCTGGAATTGCGGGCTGAGACGGTATTTCTCGAATTCGAGCGCCCAGGCGGCATCGGAAAGCGGGGGGATCGCGCCGGTGACGGGCCGCCATTCGGTGATCGAAAGGCCGGAGCCGGTCAATCGCGTCGCGCCGCCGACCACGACCATGGCGAAGACGAGGAAGGCGACGGCCCAGAGCCAGCGACGGATGCCGGCATGGTTCGCAAAGGCCGGAACGGCAGGCTGATCGAGCGCGATCGTCACGGCGGCGGGACCTCGGGTCGCAGGGAAAAGGCTTGAACACGCTTCACAAGCGCGGCGGCGGGTGACAGATAGTCCGCCCTTGACGCCCGAACAACGCCCGCAATGCCGCAGCCCGGACTGACAATCGCCATGAGGCAGACCCATCGCAAGCTCGTCGGCACGGTCGTGATGATCGTCTTCGTCTGCGTCTATGCGCTCGTCGCGATGGCGCTGGCGCAGGGCCGGATCACCGAAGCCTCGAAGCCGGTGCAGACCATCGCCTATGTCGTGCTCGGGCTGGTCTGGGTGCTGCCGCTGCTGCCACTGATCAAGTGGATGGAGCGGAAGGATGGAGCGTAAAAAATAACCCCGAAAGCTATCGGCCGTCCCGGCGCGAGAGAAAATGCCTAGCGAAGAAAAATAACACGAAGGCGGCGAAAATGATCGCCGGCGAGGCTGCCACCAATATCAGGAACTCTACAGGTCCCATCCGCCATTCTCGCCGTTCAATCTATGTCAATGCGCCGCCCCCGATTCCACAACAGGAACGGCAGTCCGGACAGCAGCGACCTCAGCGCCGCCTCGCTCTGATGCAGGCCGTTGAGCGAGACCCGCGGCAGCGCATGCAGATGTTCGGCATGCTCGGCGAAGAGATGGCCCGGGCGGGTCGTGACGGCGCTGGTGAAGCCCGCCTCTTTTGCCAGAACGAATTCCCGCGGCCCGGCGGAGGTCGGATCGCCGACCGGGTAGGCGAAGTGGCGGATGGGCGCGCCGAGCGCTTCCTCCAGCCAGGCCTTGCTCTCGACGATCTCGCGCCGCGCCTCGGCTTCAGGATGCTTGGCCAGCATCGGATGGCTCAGCGTGTGTGCACCGATGGTGACGCCGGGCGCACCGGCGAGCGAGCGCAGCGTCTCCACCGGCAGGCATTCGCGCTCGACCAGCGCAACGGGGTCGATGCCGGCCTGTCGCCCGAGATCGGAAATCGCCGAGAGCAGAATCGCTTCCGGGCCTTTGCGCAGACGCCAGTAGAGCTGGTCGAACGCCTTCTGCTTCTCGGCATCGGTTCCAGCCGGCATCTCGAAGCGGCCGTCCGGTAGATCGAGCGACAGGCGCAACAGGACCCGGATCGCTTCCTCCAGCTCCAGCCACCAGAGCCGGGCCGTGCGCTCGGCAAAGCCGCGCACGACATAGAGCGTCCACGGCGCCTGGTGCTTCGCCAGCACCGGCCAGGCATGGTCGAGATTGTCGCGATAGCCGTCGTCGAAGGTGAGCGCGACGAAAAAGCGGCCAGGTTTCGGATCGGCCAGCCGAGCCAGCGCCTCGTCGAGCGAGACGATGTCGTAGCCCTCGGCGCGGATCAGGGTCAGTGCCCGATCGAGGAAGTCGGGCGTGATCTCGAGCAGCCCGTTCGGACGGAAGCCGCCAGCCGTCGCAGGGCGGACATGGTGCAGCGTCAGGATCGCGCCCTTGCCCTGGGCGAGCCCCCTGCCCCAGCGATCGGCGCCGGTCGCGGCAATGGCCGTGAACGCGGCTGAAAAAGCCTTGTGGCGCAGGCTCATGCCCGACGTCTCCGAGAGATCGATTCAACCCTTCGCTAACGCTGTTCGGCGAAGCTGTCTTGCAACGTCCGCGACAGTGGCAGGTCCGTTCACAATGCGGGGTTAAGGAAGGGGCATGTCCGTCGTCGCCGACCGCGCGCCCAGCACGCCTGCCCCTGCCGCCTTGCGACGGGATGCGGAGGCGCGCCCCTGGGCCAAAGTCATCGCCAGCAGCGACCTTGCTGCCCTCGAAGCCGATTGGCGCGCGCTCGAAGTTGACGCGCTGGTGACGCCCTACCAGGCCTATGACTGGGTCCGGCCCTTCGTCACGACGATCGGCCGCGCCGAAGCCATGGACTTCCGCTTCATCCGGGTCGAGGACGCCCAGGGAGCACTACTCGCGCTGTTCCCGCTGGTGGTCACCCGGCGCCTCGGCACGCGCTTCGCCGAGTTCATCGGCGGCAAGCACGCCAATTATCATATGGCACTCTATCGACCCGGCTTCGCCGCAGCGCTCGATGCGGCGGCGACACAGGCGCTGCTGCAGGAAATCGGTGCGGCGATCGGCGGGATCGACGCGCTGTTCCTGATCAACCAGCCGGCGGACTGGCAGGGCATCGCCAACCCGCCGGCCAGGCTCGCCGCCGGGCAGAGCCCGAGCCGCGCCTACAAGCTCGCGCTCGAACCGGGCGATTGCGAGGGCACGCTCAGGCGCGCGATGAGCAAGCACGCCCGCAAGAAGATGACGACGAAGCGCAACCGCTTCGCCGAATTCGGCCCGTCCGAGCTGGTCCAGGCGCGGAGCGAGGCCGAGATCGAGCGCGTGCTCGACGCCTTCCTGGTGCAGAAGGCCATCCGTTTTGCCCAGATGGGCGTGCCCAACCCGTTCGCGGCTCCGGCGATCCACGCTTTCCTGCGCCAGGGGGCGATCGGACAGCCCGGCCGACCGCCGGTGATCGAGCTCTATTCGCTCGAGCTCTCCGGCCGTTCGGTCGCGACCTATGTCGGCGCCGTCCAGAACAAGCGCTTCTCCGGGATGGCGACCTCCTTCGACCTCGGCTCAGAGGCGGCGCGTACCAGCCCCGGCGAGATCCTCCTGATCGAGCTGGTCAAGCGCAAATGCCAGGCCGGCCTGACCATGTTCGACCTCGGCGTCGGCGAAGCCCGCTACAAGACGACGATCTGCGACGACAGCGACGAGCTCGTCGACACCTTCGTCCCGCTCACGGCCCGGGGCCAGGCCTATGCCAGCTACAGCCAGGCGAAGCGCGCGCTGAAGCGGCGGATCAAGGCCTCCCCCCTCGCCCTGAAGACGGCGCAGCGCGTCCTCGGTCTGCTCAGGCGCCGCAAGCCGGCGGAGGCGGACGACTAGGCCCCTCCTGACATAATGCTGACAGGCGATCGGGTTTGATGGCTCCGTGACATCCTCATGGAGCGGACGAGATGACGGTCATCAGCGGCAGCTGCCATTGCGGCGCGACAAAATTCGAGGTCCTGGAACCGGTCACCAGCGTGACCGCCTGCACCTGCTCGATCTGCTCGAAGCGCGGTGCGCTGTGGAGCTATCACAAGCCGGCGCAGTTCCGGCTGCTGACGCCGCGCGAGACTCTCTCGACCTATCGCTGGCAGAGCCGGATGGTGGCGCACCATTTCTGCGGCAGCTGCGGCTGCACGACATTCACGGAATCACCGGACTGGTCCAGCGGCGAGCCCGATTTCGACAATCCGAAGGTCGCCGTGAATGCGCGCGTACTCGACGATTTCGATCTCGCCGCCGTCCCGGTCACCGTGATCGACGGCAAGAACCTCTGGTAGGCCGGTTCAGGCCGGCACCGCTTCCTTGTCGGGCGTCGCCATGTCGACCCGCTCGGGCGCATCGATCATGACGAGCGCGATCGGGGCACCGGTCAGGTCGGTCAGGCGATAGGCCGCCTCGACCGCATGACCGTTGCCGGCATGGCCGGCCATGACCAGCGCGCCCTGGGCGCGCGCCAGCAGCGGCGAGAGCACTTCGGCCTCGTCGGTCGAGGCGGTCGCGACCAGCACCCAGTCATAGGTCTCGCAGAGCGCGTCGAGCGCGACATCGACGATGTCCGGCACCGCCAGCACCGCCTCGCGACCGGCCCGACCCGGCGCGATCTCGTGCAGGCGCGAATCTTCCTCGCGGGTGATGATGTCGGAGAACATCGCCTCGCCAGCGAGCAATTCGGAGAAACCGGCCCGCTCGCGATTGTCGCTGGCGAGATCGACCAGGATGCAGCGGCTGCGCTCGGAAAGGAGTTGCGCCAGAGCGCGCGGCGAGGCTTCGCCCGGCTCGGCCCCGTCGAGCACCAGCACGAGCGGCGCATGGTCGCCGCTCGCCTTGTTGACGGTCGCCGCGAGCTCGGCCGCGCCGGCGTCGGGATCGGACAGGTCGAGATGGAGCTGGCCGATGCGCCCGCCATGAGTCAGTAGCCCGGCGATACGCTCGCGGCGCTGGGGCGGCGGCGGCGCTGCCGCGGCGGGTTCGGCCTCGTCGTCCTCGGAGTTGCCGACTGCCGGCTCGACCCGGCCGCGCGCCTTGCGCTGCGGCACGTCCTCGGCCGGTGCCGGCGAGCCACCGTTCAGCAGTTCGCGCGAGACGACGGCCGCCAGCGCAATGAGGAAGGTCGCCAGCGTCGCGACCAGCATGGTCGGCAGCTTCTTCGGGAAGGACGGCTCAGTCGGCTCGATGGCGCGGGAGATGATGCGGGCGTCGGCCGGCGTCGCGTTCTGGGCGTCGCGGGCGAGCGCCTCGCGATAACGCAGCATGTATTGCTCGAGCTGCTCGCGCTGGGTACGGGCCTCGCGCTCGAGCGCGCGGAGCCGGACCTCGTCGTCATTGGCGCCTGAGGCGGTCTTCTTCTGGCCTTCGAGCGCGGCGGTGACGCTCTCGACACGCTGGCCGGCGATCTTGGCCTCGTTCTCCAGCGTGCGTACGGCACGTTCGGCGGCGGCGCGGATCTGGCCTTCGAGATCGGCGAGCTGGGCGTTCAGCTCCTTGATGCGCGGATGCTCCGACAGGAGGTTGCGCGATTCGAGCGCGAGCTGCGCGCGCAGGTTGACGCGCTGCTCGATCAGGCGGCGGACGAGATCGTTGTTGGCGACATCCGGGATCTCGAAGGTGCGCCCGCTCTTGATCGCGTCGCGGATGATCGCCGCCTTGGCCTGAGCCTCGGCCTGCTGGTTGCGCGCGCCGGAAAGCTGCGTCGACAGGTCGGCGAGCTGCTGGGCGGTGATGGTGGTGTTGTTGGTGCCGACGAGCAGGCCGTGGCGGGAGCGGAACTCCTCGACCTTAGCCTCCGACTCGGCCAGCCGCTTGCGCAGCGGCTCGATCGTGGTCGAGAGCCAGGAGGAGGCGCTGCGGGCCGTGTCCTGCTTGGCCGCCTCCTGCATCTCCAGATAGACCGCGGCGATCTCGTTGGCCGCCTTGGCGGCGAGCACCGGATCCTGCGAGGTGAATTCAATCGAGACGATGCGCGAGCGCCCGACCGGGAAGACCAGCAGCCGGTCGTAATATTTCTCCAGCACCCGCTCCTCCGGCGAGCGGTCGGCCGGATGGGCGCCGATGCCGAGAAGAACCCCGACTTTTTTCAGCGCCCCGAGCGCGCCGGCGCCGGAATCGAATTCGGAATTGCCGACGAGCCCGATGCGCTTGATCGCCTCGCGCGCCAGGTCGCGCGACATGATGACCTGGACCTGGCTCTGCACGCCTTCGGGATCGAATTGCTGGCCGGAAGCCTCTGACGCACCCTGCCCCGGCCGCGTATAGAAGCTGTCGCGATTCTCGAGCAGAAGGCGCGCCTCGCCGGTGTAGCGCGGCGTGACCAGGTTGACCGCGACGAAAGACAGCCCGAGCGCTGCGAGCGTCGGCCCGATGATCCAGAGCTTGCGCGCCTTGATCGCGGCCCAGAGGGCCGGCAGGTCGAGCAATTCGGAGCGGCTCTCGCCGGCGGCCGCAACGGTATCGTAGCGAGCGGTCATGAGGCTTCCATTCACGCAGAACTCTCGCGTCCCCGCGAGGAACGCAGCGTCATGTGAGCCCATTAAGGTTAGTGGCGGGTTAAGAGCAGCAAACGCGATTACGCCGGAAAGAACCGATGCGATCAGGTTTTGTTAACCATGACGACCTATCCCTAGGTGCATGTCTCGATGGGTTCGCCGGTGATGATGAGTAGACATCCCGTCTGTCTGGCGCTTGCCGCTGCGCTCGCAGTTTCCGGCTGCGCGCCCCGCGTCGGCACGCCGGAATTTTCCGTCGAGACCGCGGCGCCCTATCAGCTCGCCAGCGGCGACAAGCTGCGCGTGATCGTCTTCGGACAGGACAATCTCTCCAACATCTACGCTGTCGACGGCGCCGGCCGCATCTCGATGCCGCTGATCGGCGCGGTCGATGCGCAGGGCCGCACGACGCAGCAGCTCGAGCGTGCGATCGAGGGGCGCCTGCGCGCCGGCTATCTGCGCGAACCCAAGGTCTCGGTCGAGGTCGATGCCTACCGGCCCTTCTTCGTGCTCGGCGAGGTCACCAACTCAGGCCAGTTCCCGTTCGTGAACGGCATGACGGTGCAGACGGCGGTGGCGATCGCCGGCGGCTTCACGCCACGCGGCCAGCGCAACTACGCCGAGGTCACCAGGCTGATGAACGGCCAGCTCGTCACAGGCGAGGTGCCGATCACCTATCCGGTCCGGCCGGGCGACACGATCGTGATCAAGGAACGCTGGTTCTGAGCGCGCCCCGGAGCTTCTGAAGATGTCCGCCGCGGCCGGCTCCGCCCCCCTGACGATCCTGCATGTCTTCCGCGCACCGCTCGGCGGGCTGTTCCGCCATGTGCTCGACCTCGCCCGCGGCCAGATCGCGCGCGGCCACGCAGTCGGGATCTTCTGCGATGCGACGACGGGCGGAGCTCGCGCCGACCAGGTCTTCGCCGAGCTCGGGCCGCAGCTCTCGCTCGGCGTCACCCGCGTGCCGATGTCACGCTATCCGAGCCTGACCGACCTGCGCGCACAGATTTCGGCAGTATCGACCCGCAAACGGATCGTGCCGCAGATCGTCCACGCACACGGCTCCAAGGGCGGTGTCTATGCCCGCCTGCCGGCCTTGGTCTCGCCGGGCCGCAGCTATGTCACCGCCTACACGCCGCATGGCGGCAGCTTCAACTACAAGCCCGGCAGCACCGAGCACCGCATCTACATGACGGTCGAGCACGTGCTCGAGCCGGCGACCGACATGTTCCTGTTCGAGAGCGCCTTCATCGCCGGTCGCTTCGAGGCCCATGTCGGCCATAAGCCGCGCACCGATCATCGCATCGTGCTGAACGGCATTTCCGAGGCCGAGTTCGAGCCGATCGACCATGCCAAAGCTGAATTCGACCTCGTCTATCTCGGCGAGCTGCGCTCGGCCAAGGGCGTCGACACGCTGATCGAGGCGCTCGCGCTGCTGAAGCGTCGCGACGGGCTGACGCCGCGGATCCTGATCGTCGGCTCCGGCCCGGACGAGGCGCTGCTGCGGCAGATGACGGTCGACCAGGGCATCGCCGCGCAATGCGTGTTCGAGCCGCCCGGGCCGATCCGCGCCGCGCTCGCCAAGGCGCATGTCATGGTGATCCCGTCGCGCGCCGAGTCCCTGCCCTATGTCATCCTCGAGGCGGCGGCGGCGGCGCAGCCGCTGATCTCGACCGATGTCGGCGGGATCAAAGAGATCTACGGTCCGGCGCATGCTGGAAGGCTGATCCCCCCGGACGACCCGACCGTCCTGGCCGACACGATCCGCAGGACGCTGGCGACGCCGGCAGCAGAGCGGCTCACCGAGGCCGCCGATCTCGCCGCGCATGTGCGGGCGAATTTTCGGCTCGACGCCATGGTCGACGGCGTCCTCGACGCCTACCGGACCGCGCTCGCCAAGCGCGCCGACTGAAGGCCGGAGGGCTCAGCCAGCCCCGGTTCCGCTTTCGCGAATCCTCGCCTATGCTCGCTTGCGTCGCGGCGCTCGGCGTTGGCCCTGCTCGCTCGCGGCATGAACCGGTTCGGATGGCGCGAGCATGTGGCGCGACGAACGCAAGGCGAGCGCGCGCCGCGCGCGGCTCGAACGCGAATGGACGCGGCTCTTCCGCTATGCCTGCGCGCTGACGCGCGACCGGGAGCGCGCCGCCGACGCCGCACAGGAAGCCGCCTTGCGAGTGCTGACGGCCAGGAGCGAGCCGGCGGATGATCCCGCCTATCGCCGCTGGCTCTACAGCATCCTGCGCAACCTGCTGATCGACCAGAGCCGTCGGCAGCAGCGCGAGCAGGGAACGCCGACGCCCGAGCCGACCGACTGGCGTTTCGACGAGCGCGCCCTCAGCGCGATCACGGTGCGGCAGGCACTGGAGCAGTTGCCCGTCGCGATGAAGGAGGTGGTGGTCTTGGTCGACCTGGACGGCTTCAGCTATGCGGAGGCGGCGGCGCTGATCGGCGTGCCGGCCGGCACTGTCATGAGCCGCCTGTCGCGCGCCAGGGCCATGCTGCTCTCGATCATAGGGGGAGCCAATATCCGCGTGCTCCCGACCCGCCATGCCGTATCAGGCTGACCCGCACCAATCCGAGGATTGGAAGACGCTCAACGCCTTCGCCGATGGCGAGCTGGCGCCGGCAGAGCAGCGCGCCGTGGCGGAGCGGCTGGCGACTTCACCGGAGGCGGCGGAAGCGTTGCGCGGCATCGTCCGGCTGAAGCAGGAATTGCAAGGGCTGCCGTCAGAGAATGCACCGCCCCTGCCCTCGCTCGCAGCCCTGCCGCGCCGACGCTGGCGACAGCTCACCGCGATCGCAGCCGTCCTCGTCGTCGCCGCCACCGTCGGGCTGGCACTGCTTCTCTGGCAGCGCGACGACTCCGAGACCTTTGTTGCGGCGTCCCTGGCGGCGCATGAGCAATTCGCGAGCTCGGTACCGTCCCAGCCCATGGCGACAGTCACGCCAACCGCGGCCTTGTCGGTCGCGAGCGAGCTTGCGCGTCTCGGCCTGCAACCGGTCTGGCAGGCGACCTCGACAGCAGGCCAGGTTCGGATCGGCTTCGTCGGCGCGCGCGGCTGCCGGCTCAGCCTGCATGTCAGCCAGCATGCCGAATCGGCGCTCGCGGCCAATCAAGCCAACGCGACACTGGCGGGCTGGAGTGCGGGCGGGCGCGGCTATCTCCTGATCGCGACCGAGATGCCGCCGGCGCGTTTCGAGATGATCGCGAGCTTCATCAAAGCGCTGACGAGCGAGCCTGCGGAGAAGGTCGAGCCGCTGCGCATTGCGCTGCAAAGCGAGTGGCGCAACGCGCAGCCCTGCCTCGCCTGACATCTTTTTTCGAGCGGATGGAATGATCCGGCCCGTCCGTACGTCTTGTTCCCGGAGGCTGGCGCAGTGACGCCGCCGCGAGGGAGGACATGATGGCCAAGCAGGAACGGTCCCTGAGCGAACTCTATGGCGACGATCCGGAGCGCGGCGATGCGCTCGCCTTCGGCCGCCGTACCGGCGCCTCGCGCCGTGGCTTCCTCGGCGGAGCCGGGCTCGCGACGATGGGCGCGGCCGTCGGCGGCGCGATCCCGTTCTCGGACCAGATGCCGGCAGGGTTGATCCCCGCCGCCCTGGCGCAAGGCACGCCACCCGCCTCGTCCGCCCCCGCAGCACCAGCTGCCGCCGCGCCGAAGGGCCCGCAGTTGCTCGACTTTCCGGGCAAGGCCAAGGGCCTGATCCTGCTCGGTGACCGCCCGCTCGTCGCCGAGACGCCGGAAAGCCTGCTCGACGACGACACCACGCCGATCAGCAAGTTCTTCATCCGCAATAACGGCCAGATCCCGGAACCGGCCAAGGACGCCGAAGGCTGGCAGCTCTCGGTCGAAGGCGAGGTCGAGAAGCCGCTGACGCTGACCATTGCCGAACTCAAGTCCCGCTTCGCGCCCCAGACGTTGCGGATGGTGCTGGAATGCGGCGGCAATGGCCGCTCCTTCTACCAGCCGGCCGCGCGCGGCAACCAGTGGACCAATGGCGGCGCCGGCTGCGCCGAATGGACCGGCGTGCCGCTCGCCGACGTGCTGAAGAGCGCCGGCCTCAAATCGACCGCGGTCCACACCGGCAATTACGGCGCCGACCAGCATCTTTCCGGCGATGCCACGAAGGATGCGATCTCGCGCGGCGTACCGATCGCCGCGGCGCTGGAACAGCACGCCCTGCTGGTCTGGGCGATGAACGGCCAGCCGCTGCCGGCCATCCATGGCGGGCCGCTGCGGGTGATCATCCCCGGTTTCCCGGCCTCGGTCTCGCATAAATGGCTGAAGCGGATCGCGATCCGCGACAAGGTGCATGACGGCCAGGGCATGGGCGGCACCTCCTATTCGACGGCGATCAAGCCGATGGTCCCCGGCGGCAAGACCGACGACTCGAACATGCGCACCATGACCTCGATGCCGGTGCGCGGCATCATCACCAACCCGGCCAACGGCACCCGCCTGCCGGCCGGAACGCGCAAGCTCGCGCTGCGCGGCGCCGCCTGGGACGGGCATGAGGGCGTCTCGCGCGTCGACGTCTCCCTCGATTTCGGCGCGACCTGGAAGCAGGCCAAGGCGGCCAAGCCGAAGAACCGCTATGACTGGCGGCGCTGGACGGCCGAGGTCGAACTGCCTTCGGACGGCTATTACGAGCTCTGGGTGCGCGCTACCGACAGCAAGGGCCGGGCGCAGCCGCATGTCGCCGGCGGCTGGAACCCGCAGGGCTACGGCGCCAACCCGATGCACCGGGTCGCGGTGCTGGTCGGGTGAGCGCCATGATCGCACGCATCTTCCGCGCCGGGCTCCTGCTCGGCGCGGGGCTTGTCTTCGCCGCGCCGGCAGCGCTGGCGCAGGCCCCTGCCCCGTCCGAGGAGACGCCGGAGATGTTTCCGGCCGGGCCGAACCGCGACGAGGCCTTCTATGCCTGCGTCGCCTGCCACAACTTCAAGCTGGTCGCGGCACAGGGGATGAGCCGCGAGAAATGGAGCGAGACGCTCGACTGGATGGTCAGCAAGCACAACATGCCCGCCCTCGCCGCGGAGGATCGCGGCAAGGTGCTGGACTATCTGGCAGAGACCTTCCCGGCCAAGGCGCCGGCCCAGCAGGGCGGGTGGAAGAACCCGTTCCTGAACTGAGGCAACGCCTGCCCGTCAGAACAGCTTGAGCCCGACCACACCGGCGACGACCAGCGCGATGCCGAGCCAGCCGGCCGGGCGGATGCGCTGGCCGAAGGCGAGCGAGCCGACCAGGGCTGTCAGCACGAGGCCGACGCCGCCCCAGACGGCGTAGGCGACCGAGAGGTCCATGCCGCGGATCGCCTGCGCCAGGGCGCCGAAGGCGCCGACGACGCAGAGCATGCCGAGCGCGCCGACGAGCCGGCGCTTCAGCCCGTCGGAGAGCTTGAGCAGACAGTTGCCGACGATCTCCAGGGCGACGGCAAGCGTGAGCCAAGCAAGCGCGAGCGCCTGCGCGGAGGCAGCGAAGGTCACACCAGCCTCCGCTCATCCTCCTCATGAGCCACATGGCCGGCGTCGTGGCCGACGCCGCGTTCGAGCAGCACGATGCCGCCGATGATCAGGGCCAGCGCAAGGATGCGCGGGGCCGTCAGGTGCTCGGCGAAGAAGGCATGGCCGATCAGGGCGATGCCGACGATGCCGAGGCCTTCCCAGACTGCGTAGGCGACGGCCATCGGGATGACCCGCAGGGCGATGCTGAGCAGGGCGAAGGACAATCCGATCAGCACGAGCGGCAGCACCGCGACGAGGACCGGGCCCGCGACGAAGGCCTTCAGCGCCGACGTCGCGAGCAGCTCCACGGCGATGGCCGCGAGCAGGATCAACCAATGAAAAGACATAAGTCACACAAGGGCGCTGGCCCGGGGCGCAGGCGACGCGGGTGCGGCGTCTGCGGGGTGCGCATCGTTAGCGTTTGTAAGACGATGTTCGAGATGAAGGGAGCGTTCAGGCTTTCGCCGGAGGCCAGCACATGCCCAAGCCCAAATCACCGGAAATACCCGTGGGCAAGGTCAATGAAATATGTGCTTCTCAGACACTCATCGAAGGCTTGAATGCCTGAATCTATGCTTTTTGTCAACTCGATCGCCGCTTTTTAGGCTTTTTGCGCCCGTTTTCCGACTGTCGAAACCCTGCGCTAATACCTTGAAGGTCCGAGCGAAAATCGACCTTTCCATAGCCCCGAAAAAAGATGGTTCGACGTCGCCGTTCCAGGGCGCTCCCGACAGGTCGAAAGCGCTTCAAATCCGGATCGCTTCCGCAGAGTCCGATTAAGTCTTCCGTGAGCAATTTGCGCTAGGTGACGATGGCTTTTTGCGTGGCTGTGCCTGCTGCCATGCGCGAGGACTGGACGAGATGGGCGCTTTCGACGTTCGCGACCTGATCAAGGCGGATTCCGCCGGCACCGCACCGGTGAGCGGCGAGCCCGGCGGCACGCGGGCTTTCCATCCGCTGGCCGAGCGCATCGCCGCGATGCCGGTCAAGCAGACCCTGTCGCCAGTGCTCATCGAGGGCCTGGTACGGCTCGCCGACGTGCTGGTCGTCTTCGGGGTCGGCGGGCTGATCTTCGCCTTCTATGTCGCCGGCGCCGTCGACAACACCCTGCCCTATCAGGTCACCGTGCCGCTGCTGGCGGTCGGCGTGCTCGCCGCCTTCCAGGCGCTGCACCTCTATCATCTCGGCGCGCTGCGCAACTTCATCACCATGGCGGTCCGGGTTGCCGCCGGCTGGACCGTGCTGTTCCTGCTGGCGCTCGCCGGTTTCTTCTTCCTCAAGGTCGGCGACCAGGTCTCGCGCGTCTGGCTCGCCAGTTTCTATGCCGTCGGCCTCGTGCTGCTACTGGTAGAGCGGCTGGCGGCCTCGCTCATCGTGCTGCGCCTCACCCGGATGGGACGACTGGAGCGGCGCACCGCCGTCGTCGGCGGCGGTGCGGCCGGCGAGGAGCTGATCAAGGCGCTGGAGGCGCAGCGCGACACCGGGCTTCGCATCTGCGGCGTGTTCGACGACCGCAATGACGATCGCTCGCCCGATCTCGTCGCCGGCTATCCCAAGCTCGGCACGATCGACGACCTGGTCGAGTTCGCGCGCCGCACCAAGCTCGACCTCGTGATCTTCACCCTGCCGATCTCGGCCGAGGCGCGGCTCCTCGCCATGCTGCGCAAGCTCTGGGTGCTGCCGATCGACATCCGGCTCTCGGCCCATATGTCGAAGCTGCGGTTCCGGCCGCGCTCCTATTCCTATATCGGCGCCGTCCCGGTGCTCGACGTGTTCGACCGGCCGATCGCCGACTGGGACATCGTCGTCAAATGGCTGTTCGACAAGATCGTCGGTACGCTGGCGCTGATCGCGCTCTCGCCGCTGATGCTGGCGACCGCCGTCGCGGTCAAGCTCGGCTCGAAGGGGCCGATCCTGTTCCGGCAGAAGCGCTACGGCTTCAACAACGAGATGATCGAGGTGCTGAAGTTCCGCTCGCTCTATCATGAGATGAGCGACTATGCCGCCGCCAAGCAGGTGACCAAGGACGATCCCCGCGTCACCCGCGTCGGCCGCTTCATCCGCAAGACCTCGATCGACGAGTTGCCGCAGCTGCTCAACGTCGTGTTCAAGGGCAATCTCTCGCTGGTCGGCCCGCGCCCGCACGCGATCCACGCCACCGCCTCGAACCGGGCCTATGAGCAGGTCGTCGACGGCTATTTCGCCCGCCACAAGGTCAAGCCCGGCATCACTGGCTGGGCCCAGATCCATGGCTGGCGCGGCGAGACCGACACCGAGGACAAAATCCAGCGCCGCGTCGAGCACGATCTCTACTACATCGAGAACTGGTCGGTGCTGCTCGACCTCTACATCCTGTTCAAGACGCCGTTCTCGCTGATGACCAAGAACGAGAACGCCTATTGAGCACGCTGGCGCAGCGACAGGACGGTGAGGTCCGCCGCAGGCGGCTGACCATCTCCCATGCCGCGATCAAGCGCGGTGCGCTCTGGCTCCTGATGGCGGTGAGCTGGATCGCGCTGATCGAGCCCTCGCCCTACGAATTCTTCTTTCCGGTCGCGCTCATCGTCTTCGCGCTCACCGGCATCCGCTTCTCGCAGAAGCTGCTGCCGATGGCGCTGCTGCTGCTTCTCTACAATATCGGCGGCGTGATCTCGCTGATCCCCTGGATGGACGAGCCGGCCTCGGTTCGCTTCACCGCCGTCTCGGTCTATCTGATGCTGACCGCGATCTTCTTCGCGGCGATCATGGCTGAGGACACGCTGGCGCGGCTCGACACGCTGCGCAAGGGCTACCTGTTCGCCGCCTGGTGCGCGGGGTTCGCCGGCATCTTCGGCTATTTCGACGTTGCCGGGCTCGCCAGCATCTTCACGCTCAGCGGCCGCGCCTCCGGCACCTTCAAGGACCCGAACGTGCTCGGTCCCTTCCTGGTGCTGCCATTGATCTACCTGCTGCATGCCGTGCTCATCGGCCGTATCGGGCTGGTGAAGGGCTTCCTGCTGATGAGCATCCCGCTGCTGGCGGTCTTCCTGTCGTTCTCGCGCGGCGCCTGGGGCAATCTCGTCGCGGCGATGCTGATGATGGTCGGGCTGACCTTCCTCACCTCGACCAGGGCTTCGCAGCGCGCCCGCATCGTCTTCCTGACGCTGACGATGCTGGTGCTGGTGGTCGTGGCGATGCTGATCGCGCTCTCCTTCGAGAACATCCGCAGCGTCTTCGAGATTCGCGCCAGCCTCGACCAGGATTATGACCAGGGCGTCACCGGCCGCTTCGGCAACCAGCTGCGCTCGATTCCGATGCTGCTCGACCTGCCGAACGGCTTCGGGCCGCTGCGCTTCCGCTTCACCTTCCCGGAAGACCCGCACAACGTCTACGTCAACGCCTTCGCATCCTATGGCTGGTTCGGCGGCCTGTTCTACCTGGCGCTGACGGCGGCGACCTGCATCGCCGGCTGGCGCGTCGTCTTCCGCCGTACGCCCTGGCAGGGCCATGCGATCGTGATCTGGTCGGTGCTGTTCGTCACGATCCTGCAGGGCCTGCAGATCGACACCGACCACTGGCGGCACTTCTACCTGATGCTCGGCCTGATCTGGGGGCTGGCGGCGCTGCCTGCTCCCGGCCCCAACGATCAGCGCTCCTTGCGCACCACCACGTAGGCGTAGGTCGTCACGAAGCGCCAATCGATCCTGGCGGCGAGCCGGTTGAAGGCGTTGTCGAGCCCGCGCAGGCCCGGCATCCGGTCGAAATAGCCATGGCCCCAGAAGGGCTGGATGTGGATGTCGCGGAAGCCGGCGCGCTGCAGCATCGGCTCGAGCGTAGCGCCGCTGCCGCGGCACCAGTCGTAGAAGGCCGGGAATTTCGGATCGCCGCCGCCCTCGCGCCGCGCCGGGAAGAGCGCATGGACGATGGCCCGCGAGGCCTTCTCGGGCAGGATATGGTTGAGCGCGAAGACCGGCGCCCACAGGGTCGGCACGAAGGCGAGGCCGATGCCGCCCGGCGCCAGCAGAGCGTGCATGTTGCTCCAGGCGCGCTCGACGTCATGGACGTGCTCGAACACCATGCGCGAGACCATCATGTCATAGCCGCCGCGAGCGATGTCCGGCTCGGACAGGTCGCCGGCGATGTCGAAGCGGGCGGTGCGCAACCCCTCCGGCGTCAGCGCGAGCTCGCCGGCATCGATGTCGTTGACGACGAGATCGAGCCCGTAGCGGCGCGCTTCCAGCGCGGTGAAGAGCGGATCGCGGCCGCCGCCGATCTCGCAGAGCCGCTTCAGACCGAACTGGTGCATCAGCGCCAGGATCGTCGCCTCGTAATGATCCCAGGCCCAGCTCGAATGCCAGTCGGGCTGGAGGCCGGCAAAGAAGCTCTCCAACGAGCCCCTGCCCGCTACGACGGCGCCCTGCGACCGCAACGGCCGACGATCGCTCAACGCCATCGACATGGCGACACTCTCCGCTTCCTGCTGTGAGAGCTCGACCCTGCGCTTGGCGCAGGCGTGGCGCAATCAAAGTCTTAAGGAAGGGTTAACAAGCGACCGGCCGCACTGCTTCGGAATGAAACGCGCGCCGCGGCTCCCGATAATGCCTCTCAGCCCGCCGTGCCGGCGAGCTCCTTCTGGCGGATGCAGGCGACGCTGTGGCCGGGGCCGACCTCCTCGATCGATGGAATCGCGTTGGCGCAGGCATCGACGACATGCGGGCAGCGCGTGCGGAAGACGCAGCCCGAGGGCGGGTTCAGCGGGCTCGGAATGTCGCCCTTGAGGATGACGCGCTCGCGCTTGACGCTCGGGTCCGGCACCGGCGCCGCCGAGAGCAGCACCTTGGTGTAGGGATGGCGCGGATTGGCGTAGACCTCCTGCGCCGGGCCCTTCTCCATGATCCGGCCGAGATAGAGCACGACGATGTCGTCGCAGAGATATTCGACCACCGAGAGATCATGGCTGATGAAGACCATGGTCAGGCCGAGTTCGCGCTGCAATTCCTGGATCAGGTTGAGCACCTGCGCCTGGACGGAGACGTCAAGCGCCGAGACCGGCTCGTCGGCGATGATCAGCTCCGGCTCGACCGCCAATGCCCGGGCGATGCCGATGCGCTGGCGCTGGCCGCCGGAGAACTCATGCGGGTAGCGCCTGGCATGGTCGGGATTGAGGCCGACCCGGCCGAGCAGCTCGGCGATGCGCGCCTCGCGGGCCTTGCCCTTGGCCAGCCCATGCGTGTCGATCGCCTCGCCGATGATCTCGCCGACACGCATGCGCGGGTTGAGGCTGGAATACGGGTCCTGGAAGATGATCTGCAGGCGGCGGCGATAGCCGCGCAGCGCCTTCTCCGGTAGGCCGAACAGGTCGGTGCCATCGAAGACCGCTTTGCCGCCGGAGGGTTCGACCAGACGCAGGATGCAGCGCCCGACCGTGGTCTTGCCCGAGCCGGATTCGCCGACGATGCCGACGATGCTGCCGCGGCGGACCTCGAACGACACGTCCGAGACGGCGCGGACGTCGCCGCCGCGCGTCGAGAAGACCTTCTGGAGATTGCGGACGGAGAGCAGCGGGGCGTCCGTTGGGATGTGGCTTGCAGCGGTCACAGCGCGTCATGCCTCCAGCAGCGGGTGAGATGGGCGGCGGCGACGTCGATCAGCGGCGGGGCGTCCCTGGTGCAACGCTCCTCGACGAGCGGGCAGCGCGGCGCGTAGCTGCAGCCTGGCGGCAGGGCCAGCGGGCTCGGGACGTTGCCGGGGATGGCGTTGAGCAGCGCCCTGCCCTGGCCGGGGATGCGGTCGCGCCGGGCGTCAGGGATGCAGGCGAGCAGGCCGCGCGTATAGGGATGGCGCTGGCGCGCGAACAGATCGACCACCGGCCCCTGCTCGACGACTCTGCCTGCATACATCACCGCGACCTCATGGGCGATTTCGGCGACGACGCCGAGATTATGGGTGATGAACAGGATGCTCATGCCGATCTCGGCCTGGAGCCGGCGCAGCAGATCGAGGATCTGCGCCTGGATGGTGACGTCGAGCGCCGTGGTCGGCTCGTCGGCGATCAGCAGCGAGGGATTGCAGGACAGGGCCAGTGCGATCATCACGCGCTGGCGCATGCCGCCCGACATCTCGTGCGGATACTGCGCAAGACGCCGCTCGGCCGCGGGGATCTCGACCAGTTCCAGCATCTGCTTGGCCCGCGCCCGCGCTTGGCTGCGCGACAGTGGCTCGTGCAGCAGGATCATCTCCATGATCTGGTCGCCGACGGTGAAGAGCGGGTTGAGGCTCGTCATCGGCTCCTGGAAGATCATCGCGATCTCGCTGCCGCGGATGGCGCGCATGCGCTTCTCCGGCAACTGCGCGAGGTCGACGCTCTCGCCGCTGCGCTGGCGGTAGAGGATGCGCCCGCCAACGATGCGGCCGGGATGGGCCAGCAGCCGCATGATGGTGAGGCTGGTCACCGACTTGCCGGAGCCGGATTCGCCGACCACGGCGAGCGTCTGGCCGCGGCGCAGCGAGAAGCTGACGCCGTCGACCGACTTGATCGCGCTCGAGCCGATCAGGAAGTGGGTCTGCAGGTCCTCGACCTTGAGCAGGATGTCGTCGTCGGCGCGGGCTGCGGCGACGGCGGCTTGTTCCATGGTCGCCATCGTCACAGATCCTTTCGCAGGCGCGGATCGAGCAGATCACGCAGGCCGTCGCCGACGAGCTGCAGCGACAGCACGGTCATGACGATCGCGGCGCCGGGGAAGAGCATCATCCAGTCGGCCTGGCCGATGTATTGGCGCCCGCCGGCGATCATCGTGCCCCAGGTCGGGATCTCCGGGCTGACGCCGACGCCGAGGAAGGACAGGCTCGCCTCGGCCAGCATCGCATAGGCGAAGATGAAGGTGGCCTGGACCAGGATCGGCGAGACCAGGTTGCGCAGGACATGGCGGGTCATGATCCGCCAGGTCGGCACGCCGAGCGCCCGCGCCGCCTCGACATAGGGCAATTCGCGGATGATCAGCGTCGAGGCGCGCACGATGCGGGCGAGGCGCGGCGCATAGACGATGCCGAGCGCGACGATCACGGTCGCGAGCGAAGGGCCGAGCGCCGCCACCAGCGAAATCGCCAGCAGGATGTCGGGGAAGGCCATCATCGCGTCGATGATGCGGGCGATGACGCCGTCGAGCTTGCGGAAGAAGCCGGCGACCAGGCCGAGGGTGATGCCGAGCACCCCGGCGAGCACGGTCGCGGCCGCACCGACCAGCAGCGAGAGCTGGCCGGCATAGATGGTGCGGCTGAAGACGTCGCGGCCGAACTCGTCGGTGCCGAAGAACCAGCGCTCGCTCGGCGGCTTCAGGCGGTTGACCACTGAAAGCCGGTTCGGCGCATAGGGCGCGATCAGCGGGGCGAGGATCGCCAGCAGCGCGATGACGAGAAGGACGACGAGGCCGATCACCAGCGTCTTGCGCTGCAGGATCAGGCTGGCGAGCCGCGGGCGGCTGGCGGGCGAGGACGCGGCGGCCATCAGTAGCGCACCCTTGGATCGATCGCGAGATAGAGCATGTCGATCAGGAAGTTGATCAGCACGTAGAGGGCGGCGATGACCAGGAGCGCGCCCTGGATCACCGGATAGTCGCGGCGCAGCACGGCCGAGACGACGAGGTTGCCGATGCCGGGCAGGCTGAACACCGTTTCCGTCACCACTGCGCCCGAGATCAGCAGTGCCGCGGTCAGGCCGATCACGGTCAGGACCGGGATCAGCGCGTTCTTGAAGGCGTGCTTCATCACCACGCCCCATTCGCCCATGCCCTTGGAGCGGGCGGTGCGGACATAGTCGTCGTTGAGCACGTCGAGCATCGAGGCGCGGGTGAAGCGGGTGATCAGCGCCGAGGAGACGATGCCGAGCGCCAGCGCCGGCAGGACGAGATGGCGCAGTCGCTCGAGGAAGGAGGCGTCCGGGCCACCATAGCCGGAGGCCGGCATCCAGCCATAGCGCACCGCAAAGACCTGGATCAGGATCAGGCCGAGCCAGAAGCTCGGAATGCTCGCGGCGAACATGGCGAAAGTGGTCGCGACCTGGTCGAACAGCGTGCCGCGCTTGTAGGCCGAGAGGATGCCGACAGGTAGCGCGATCGCGCTGGCGATCAGGATCGAGAACAAGGTGAGGAAGAAGGTCGGCTCGGCCCGCTCGGCGAGGGCGCTGAGCACTGGCATGTTGAGGAAGATCGACTGGCCGAGATCGCCGCGCAGGAGCTGGCCGAGGAACAGCACGTACTGCGTCGGCAGCGACTGATCGAGCCCGAGCCGGCTGCGAAGGCTGGCAATGTCGGCGGCCGTGGCGTCGGGGCCGAGCATGACGGCTGCGGGATCGCCCGGCGCGACGCGGACGATGACGAAGACAATCGTCACGACGGTGAACATGACCGCCAGCATGCCGAGGATGCGCTGCATCACATATCGCGTCATCGCCTGCCCCCCATTTTCGTGTTTCTTGAAGCGTTCTTCGCTTGCCCGTGGCGGCGCGCCTGGCGCGGCCACGGGTATCTCGCGAGCGGCCTGGCGGCCGCGTCAGCAGCTCAGGGCTTGAGCGAGGCGTTCCAGAAATACGGCCAGGGCGAGGCCGTGTAGCCGGCAAGGCGTGGCGCCTTGGCGCTGAGCGCGGCGAAGTCTCCGACCTTGTAGAAGGGCGCCTCCTCGAAGATCAGCTTCTGCAGGTCGGCGAAGATGGCGACGCGCTTCTTCTCGTCCGACTCGGCGTTGAGAGCCGAGAGCAGCTTGTTCTTGGCTTCGCTCGCCCACCAGCCGGGATAGCTGTCCGGCAGCGGCGCGATCAGGGCCGGCTCGGCCAGGAACGGGCTGTGGGTGATGAAGATGTCCCACAGGGCCGGCTCGGCGCGGCGCTGCACCAGGGTCGCCCAGTCGACGACCTGCAGGTCGACCTTGAGCCCGGCGGCCTTGAGATACTCGGCCGCGACCTGCGCCATCTTGTAGTGGAACTCGTATTGGCGGCTGGTCAGGATGCGGATCGGCGCGCCATCGTACTTGGCGGTCTTCGCCAGGGCCTTGGCCTTGTCGGCGTCGCCCTGGTTATAGGCCTTGATGCCGGCATCGCTGCGCCAGGCATAGCCTTCCGGGTACATGGCGCCGTCGACCTTGTAGAATTCGGGCTTGCCGAAGGCCGCGGCCAGCATGTCCTCGGCATTGAGCGCCGTCTGGACAGCCTTGCGCATGTCCTTGTTGGTCATCATGCCCTGCTTGTTGTTCATGATGAACATCGGCCAGCCGAAGCCCTGCATCAGCACCGGCTCGGTCTTGGCCTGGCCCTTCAGCCGGTCGAACGCCTCGACCGGGATCAGGTCGGCGAAATCGAACTGGCCGGCGAGCGCACCCTCGACGCGGGTGTTGGCGTCCGGCACCGGCACGAAGCGGATCTCGTCGAGATACTGCTTGCGGGCGCCGCCGAAACCGTCAGGCTCGCCCTGGCGCTGCTTGTAGCCGTCGAAGCGGACGAGCTGGATGTACTGGTCGGGCTTGCGCTCCTTGAGCTGGTAGGGCCCGGTGCCGATCACCTCCTTGATCGGGTTCTCCATCTTGTCGGCCGGCATGATCACCGCGGCCGAGTTGTTGAAGGCGAGCAGCGCGGTGAGCGGCGCGAACGGGGCCTTCAGCGTGATCTTGACCGTCTTCTCGTCGGGCGCCTCGATCGCGGCGATGTTGTCGGCGACGAGCTTGCCGCGCGAGGCCAACTCGGTCCAGCGCTTCAGCGAGGCGACGACGTCCTGCGCAGTCATCGCCTTGCCGTTGTGGAAGGTGACGCCCTGGCGCAGCGGGATGGTGTAGACCTTGCCGCCCTCGCTGATCTGCGGAAGCGTCTCGGCCAGGAGCGGCGTCAGCGCCCAGTTCTTGTCGAAGGTGTAGAGCGTCTCGTAGAAGTGCTGGGTGATCATCCCCAGCAGGTCGCCGGCGGCGACCATCGGGTCGAGCGTGTTGGGCTCGCCGATCGTGGCGACGTTGATCGCGCCGCCCTTTTGCTGGGCGAGAGCCGTCCCACCGACGCTCCCCGCCACGACGGCAAGCGCCGTCGCCCCGATCCGGGCCAATCTCTGCAACATCACCATTTCCTCCCTCTTGTTCTTGAGATGACTGCGCGCTGCTGGTCAGCGCAAGCGAAGAGACTCCACCACATGGGCCAGTTGCTCGACCACGGTGGCGGTAATGGCCTGCCCCTTCTCGCGGCTGGCGAGCGACGGGTCGCCGACGACCCCGGTTCCGCCGGACATTTCGTGCATCGAGCGGAACAGCGCGCCGCGGGCCGGCAGGATCATGTCGGCATTGGCCCAGTCATGGGTCTCGACATAGCTCATGCCGGAAACCAGCGCGGTGCGGACGCTTTCGGGCGCACCGAGCAGCATCAGCGAGGTCTCGAACTCGCAGGCATGGTTGACGCCGGCGAAGGCGCTTTCGCGGATGGCGCCGAGCTCCTTGGCGGCGAGCCGCCACCAGGTCAGGAAGGCGACGCGGCAGTCGCGATGCCTACTGCCGAAGGTCTCCAGAAGCACCTGTCCGATCGCCTGGTTGCCGCCATGGCTGTTGAACAGCACGATGTTGCGGAAGCCGTGACGGGCGACGCTTTCGAGGATGTCGCCGACATAGGCCAGGAAGGTTTCGTGGCGGACGCTGAGCGTGCCGGCGAAATCCATATGATGCTCGGAGCAGCAGACCTTCACCTGCGGCAGGATCAACACCTGATCACCGAGGCGCTGCTCCAGCGCCTGCAGGAAATGGTCGCCGATGACGGCATCGGTCTCCAGCGGCAGATGCGGGCCATGCTGCTCGATCGCAGCGACGTTCAGCACGACCGGGATGTCGCGATCGAGCGCGGCGACCTCATTGGTCGTCAGGGTTTCCCAACGCATTGTGTGAGCTCGCTCTTCAGGAGATCGTGCGGCCGTCGACCCGGAACCGGGCGAGCGCGGCCTCGTCGAGGACGATGCCGAGGCCCGGCCCCTCGTCGGGGATGCGCACATGCGGCGGCTCGAAGGCGAGCGGCTTCACGAGCAGGTCGTGGCTGCGGATCATCCGGCCGAAGATGTCGCTCGGCCAGACGCAGCTCTTCGCCGCCGCGGCCTGATGCACATACATGGCTTCGAGGATGCCGAGATCGACCTCCGAGCCGTGCCAGCAATAGACGCCGGCGGTCGAGGCGATGTGGTCGAGCATCTGGAACTTGGCGAGGCCGCAATTGAAGTTGAAGCCGTCGACGGCGCCATGGGCGATGGCGTTGATCGCGTCATGCGGGCGCTGGCCCTGATAGACGTAAGGCAGGGAGACGTGCAGCACGATCGGGATCGAGGAGAAGCGGCGCAGTTCCGCGAAATCCTGCAGCATCCAGCGCGGCAGCGGGTCTTCGAGCAGCAGGACGTTGCCGACCTTCTCCAGCTCCCGGATGATCGGGCGGGCATTGCCGGAATTCTCCCAGCGCTGGTTGGGATCGAAGATCACCTTCATTCCCGGCGCGTAGTCCTTGATGCGGGCGCACCAGCCGGCGACATCGTCCTCGAGGTCGCATTTGAACTTGATGACCTTGTAGCCCTGCTCGAAATAGCGCTTCACCCAGGGGCCGACCTCAGCTTGCGTCCGGTGGCTCGACCAGGCGCTGACGTTGACGCGGTCACGGATGGCGCCGCCGAGCAGCCGATGCATCGGCACGCCGAGCGTCTTGGCATAGGCGTCCCAGATCACGCATTCGAAGCCGTCATATTCGCGGCAGAGCGGCAACGGCAGATCCTGCAGCGGCAGGTCGAACACCGACTGGCCGAGGAGGTTGGCGCAGATCGCCTCGATGCGCGGCCATTCATGGTCGCGGTAGAACTCGCCGATGCCGACGACGCCGTTCTTCAGCGTCATCCGGACGATGAGCTTGGGCAGTTCATCGAACTGCACGCTCCAGCTCGCCTTGCCGCCGACCGGCAGCATATGGAGCGGCTTGGCCAGACTGTCCGAATTGATCACGCCGGGATGGGCGGGAACGACGACCTCGTCGAACTGGAAGGAAACGATCGTCCCATCGGCTGGCTGCATTGGCTCGGCTCGTCTTTGTTCGTTGGCGCATAAGGCGGCGGCCGGAAATGTAGCTTAATTACATTTATTGTCAACCGAGAAGGTGAAAGCTTGTGCAATTTGCTCATGGGCATTTTTGCGAGCGGGCTTTCATGCGACCGCGGAGGGGGCCACTAAAGGCTTGCTCGCCGGCCGGGAAGCTTTCATTATCCCACTGATATAACTGTCTAAAGATGCTTCTTTCGCGCAAAAGGGGCCGCGCCCGGCGACCTAGTTCCATTCATTGGAACTGAAAATGTAGCAAAACTACCAAATCGGCATCAATCGCCGATCGGCTGCCCCTCGGTGCTGCCATGGAGGGCGATCAGGGTGGCGCGGGCGCGCCAGAGTTTCTTCGAGACGATCTTCATGCGGCGGGCGCCCAGCAGCGTCGCCATGCAGTCGAGCAGGAAGAGCTGCCCGTAGCGGCCGCGATTGGGCATGTAGAAGAACTTTTCCTCGTCGAAGGCCTGCAGCGGCACCAGCACGCTGGCGAGCCCGGCGAGCGGGCTCGGCGGATCGGTGACGGCGACGACCTGCGCGCCCTGGCTGCGGGCGATCTCGGCGCTGTCAAGCAACGAGCGCGGCTTGCCGGTGACCGAGAAGATCAGCAGGACGTCCTCGGGCCCGCAGGTCGCGGCCATGACGCGCTGCTGATAGGGGTCGGCTGTCGACGAGGCCGCGACGTCGAGGCGGAACAGCCGGTTCTCCGCCTCGCTGGCGACATTGGCCGAACTGCCGCCGACGCCGAAGCAGAACACCCGCCGCGCCTTGTCGAGCACGTCAACGGCCACCTCGATCGCCTTCGGATCATGCTGGCTGAAGGCCATCGCCAGCGCCTGCACGGTCGCATTGTAGACGTGCTCGGCCACCTCGTTGCCGGTGTCGGCCGGCTGCTGGCGTTCGGCAGCCAGGTACATCCGACCGATCGCGTATTCCTGCGCCAGGCGGATCTTGAAATCGGTGAAGCCGTCGCAGCCCATGCGGCGGGCGAAGCGCACCACAGTCGGCTCGCTGACCTGGGCCTGGGTGGAGAGGTCCTTGGTGCTGATCCGGGTCGCGCCGTCGATATCGGCCAGGATGATCTCGGCGACGCTACGCTCGGCCCGGTTCATCTGCGGCGCTTCGTGCCGCATGCGATCGATCAGGCTGGTCACGTGGCGCATCGTCCTGTTCCCGGCGCCCGCCGACTGCGGCGCGCGCATGTCTTGGCATGGGCAGGCGGATTTGACCAAGCCGGCCCGGCGTCACTCCAGGACACCGCGCCATCAAGGCAGGCGCAGGCTCACCAGCCTCCTTCGCCGCGATGGAACGACCGCACCATCGGCGCCTGCGTCCGAGTGCGGTTCGGCACGAGGATCGGCGCAGCCGCGGTTTCGCTACGGCCGTGCGGTCTTGACCCACGCGCCAATCTGAGTGGCGAGCTCGGGCGGCACGAGGCAAAGGATCAGCAGCCAGGCCAGGGCCAGCAGGGCAAGCCAGATCCCGCGATTGGACAGCGCGAACAGGAAGACCAGCAGCCCGATACGCCCTGAGCCCAGCGAGGCATGCGACTGCATCGCCGACGCCAGGACTGCCGTGCCACCGAACACGACGGCGCGGAACAGACGGAGCAAATAGACGTCAAAGGCAGTGAAATGCCCTGCGGCCGCGCGGTCCAGATAGTCTTCCATACTCGGCATTGGGCGATATCCGATTCGAGAAACGCGATATTAGCAGCTCCGGGGCCCGCGCGTCGCCGAGGGCCTAGTCGGTTGTTCGTGGACCACAGTCGATGATCTCTGGCTGGCTGCTGCGCAGCTCGGGCTTGGGCTGACGGCCTTGACCCTGTGACGTGCCTGCTCGGCCTCTGACCAGCGCCATATCCTTCCCTATCCAGAGGCAAGCTCGATGACTGCTCAGAACGAGGCGTAGGGTATTTCTCGCCCGCTCGTCAGAGCACCGTGCCGCTGCGCATGGCCAGCAACCAACGGGCAGCACCATCCAGGTTGCTGGGCGGAATCAAGACCAGGACGATCAATATACTGAGCCCCAAGCCTACTACGCGCGTCGTCGAGTGCATCAAACCAAGCATGCCGAAAGCCAAAGCAAGCAACCAGCCCGAAATCGTGAGATAGGTCTGCATCTGAAAGAGGGTAAAAGCTGTCGCGGCCAGGACCGTTCCGCGCACTAGCCGGATAACGATCTGGCTTTCCATTCTAAACAGCTGAGTTTCGATTTCAGGCGTCATTCGATCCCCCGATCACGCCGCTGTGATAGTACGCGGCCCGGGCCTCTGCAACCTAAGAGCGCCGCGGTGGCAGCAGCCACCTTATGAGAATTGCCCGACCCTTGCCGCGGCGGGGCGGCCGTTTCCATATCCGGAGCAGTTGATGAAGCCGGTCAGCACATGGCGGCGCATGCCGCGCCATGCTTGGTCGATCCGCCCTGTCGCTGCTTGCGCCCGCCCGCTCCAAAGCAAGTTGTGCGCTTTGTGTACGCTGCACGGGAACGGTTTGAGAACATCGATGGGACTTTTGATGGGACTTTTTGTCCCGAACGGTGCGCTTTGCTCCCGTTTCGTTCCGAATTGGGGAGAACAGGCCTTCAGGCCAACAATTCCAAGATACTGAAATATAAGAGAAAAATGGTCGGAGCGAGAGGATTCGAACCTCCGACCCCTTGTCCCCCAGACAAGTGCGCTAACCGGGCTGCGCTACGCTCCGACGCGACGGCTTATAGAGGGCCGTGCGCCGCGATGCAACGCGACAATTGCCGGATGACACCGCCGGATTCACAGCTGCCGGTCGTCATGCGACGGCGGGTCGACCTCGGCCGGCGTGATGCCCTTGCGGCCCGTGCGGCGGATGAGGGTACGCACGAGCCCGGCGAAGATGATGACCAGCGGCAGGGCCAGCGCCGCGCTCCCCTCCAGCGCGAGCCAGAGCGAGGCCGCCAGCGTCGCGACCATCGCGAGGATGAGGAGGATGTTGGTCATGCCTGTCGCCGCCCGACCGCAAAACGGCTGCGTGACGAGGCCGCGCCCCGCCCCGCGGCCCATGCACAAGTCAGCCGGCCAATCATATCCCGACTTTCCGGACAGAGCGGCAAATCGTCAAGCCGCGCTCACGGCCGAACGCCGGCCCTGGCGAGGCATTCGCTCGGCCTTGAGCTGCGGACCGCGCCGAGCGCGGCGCCCATTGTTCGTGCGCGCCGGCCGCAATGTACTCGCGGCAGCCGCCGGGGACGAGGACGGGATCCCGACCGTAACCATCCCCATCCCGAATGGGTCGAGAGCATGGGCCACGCTCCTTGCACCGATTCGCGCCTGCGCCCTGGCATAGTCGGCGGCCTGCTCGCGGACCCTGTCGGCGATGGCCTCGAAAAGCGGGAAGATCATGGCTTTCGTCTCCGTGCCGCATCGCGGCGTCGCGAAGAGAGCGCGCGAGAACGGTCCAGGTGCCGCTACAGTGCCGTTTCCGACCATGAAACGCCGATAACGGCTTTGCCGAGACGAACGGAATCGTTTTGAGTGAGCAGGAGCCGGAGGCCGCCAGCCATGACCACGCCCTGCATCATCACTGTCGCGATCACCGGTTCGCTGCCGAGCAAGCGCGACAATCCGGCGGTGCCGATCACGATCGCCGAGCAGGTCGAGTCGACGCAGGAAGCCTTCGAGGCCGGCGCCAGCCTGGCGCATTGCCATGTCCGCAGCGACGAGGGCACCCCGACCTCCGATCCCGAGCGCTTCGGGCGGCTGCTCGAAGGCCTGCGCAAGCGTTGCCCCGGCATGATCGTGCAGTTCTCGACCGGCGGGCGCTCCGGCGCCGGCAGGGAGCGCGGCGGCATGATCCCGCTCCGGCCCGACATGGCCTCGCTCTCGACCGGTTCCTGCAATTTCCCGACCCGGGTCTACGAGAACAGCCCGGAACTGGTCGACTGGCTCGCCACCGAGATGAAGGCGCATGGCGTCAAGCCGGAGATCGAGGCCTTCGACCTGTCGATGATCTTCAAGGCGGTCGAGATGGGCGTCTCCGGCGCGATCCAGGGCCCCTTGCATGTCCAGTTCGTCATGGGCGTGAAGAACGCCATGCCGGTCGACCGGGCCGTGTTCGAATTCTACATCGCGACGCTGAAGCGCCTCGCTCCCGATGCGACCTGGACCGGCGCCGGCATCGGCCGCGACCAGATCAGGCTCAACCGCTGGTCGCTCGAACTCGGCGGGCATTGCCGCACCGGGCTCGAAGACAATGTCCGGCTCGACCGTGACACGCTGGCACCATCGAATGCCGCCCTCGTCGAGCGCATCGTCGCGCTCTGCCCTGAATATGGTCGCCGGCCGGCAAGCGCGGCAGAGGCGCGGCAATTGCTGAACCTGCCGCCCACCGCGTGAGGAAGCACCGGCAAGAACAAGATTCCGTTAACGTATTCTGTTCAAATGCAGTTCACAGGGTGAACCTTATCTTCATGATAGTGGCACCGATTCGTGGAGGCTCCGTCATGACCCTGGATTGGCGCAACAGCCTGATGCTCGGCTTCATCGCAGCCGTGTTCGTCGCCTGCCTGTTCGGCCCCTATATGATCTCGGTGATGCTCGGCGGGCTCGGCCTGACGTGCTATCTGACGAAGCACGCCAGGCCTGGAGCCTGAGCCGGCCTCAAGCCGCGAGCGCCTGGCGCTGCGCCAGCCAATCCCGCACCAGCCCCAGATCCGCCTGCGAGAGGCCATGACCGGTCGGCAGGCTGCGATGCTCGACTGAAGCCCCTGCCCCCGAGAGCGTCGCCGCCAGCCGCGCCGCGTTCTCCTCCGGAATGATCGGATCGAAGCTGCCGGAGACGATCAGTACCGGCTTGGCCGCCAGCGCCGCGACCGGCGGCCTGGCGAAGGGCGACATCGCCCGCAGCAGCACCGCTCCCGACAGCACCTCCGGCCGCAGCAGCAGCATCGCGGCGGCGATGTTGGCGCCGTTCGAGAATCCGAGTGCGATCGGGGCCGGCAGCCCGTATTCCGCCCGCGCCTCTTCGACGAAATCGGCGAGCTCATGCGTGCGCCGGGTGAGATCGTCTTCGTCGAAGACGCCCTCGGCCAGGCGGCGGAAGAAGCGCGGCATGCCGGCCTCCAGCGTCCGCCCGCGCGGCGAGAGCAGCGCCGCCCCTGGCGCGACGGTGCGCCCGAGCGGGAGGAGATCATTCTCGTCGCCGCCGGTGCCGTGCAGCAGCAGGAGCGGCGCCTGGCCGGGCGCGGTCGCCGGCTCGAAGCGATGGATGAAGGTTCCAGACGCGCTCATGACGCGACCTCCTTTCTCGGTGACATTCGATGGGTGACGCTCCGCCCGGAGGCGGAGCGCATTCGTGGATCAGACCAGGGCCGGCAGGACGGCCTCGATCTCGGCGCGGCGTGTCTCGTATTGCGCCGGCAGCTTGAGCGTGCCGCCGAGGTCCTCGGCCGGCTCGTCGATGGCGAAACCGGGCGCGTCGGTAGCGATCTCGAACAGCACGCCGCCGGGCTCGCGGAAGTAGACGGAGCGGAAATAGTTCCGGTCCCTCTGCTCGGTGGGGCGCAGGCCGAACGTCTCGGACAGCGTCTTCACCATGCGGGCCTGCTCCGCGTCGTCGCCGGCGCGGAAGGCGATGTGATGCACCGAGCCCGCACTCATCCGGGCCGGCAGGAAGCCGCCGGCGGCGCGCAGGTCGACGACGCTACCGTGCGTCGTGCCTTCCGCCCGCATGCGGACGGTGCTGCCCTCGCGGCCGGCTTCTACGAAGCCGAACACGTCGCGCAGGATCGCGGCGGTCGTCTCCGTCTTGTCGAGCAGCAGGGTGACACCGTGGAAGCCGCGGATCGCGGATTCGGCCGGCACCTCGCCATTGTCCCAGGCCGGCTCGCTCTCGCTGCCGGGCACCGCGACCAAAGCGAGCCGCATCCCGTCGGGATCGCGGAAGCTCAGCACGGTCTCGCCGAAGCGCTTCTGCGGCGCATCATGGGCGACGCCGTTGGCGACGAGGCGATGCGTCCAGTAGCCGACCGCCGCCGCCGGGATGCGGAAGGAGGTCACCTCCGTCTCGCCGACGCCGAGCCGGCCGGGCGCGACATGCTCCCAGGGGAAGAAGGTCAGGATCGTGCCCGGATTGCCGTCGGCATCGCCGAAATAGAGATGCCAGGTGGTCGGGTCGTCGAAGTTCACCGTCTTCTTGACCAGGCGCAGGCCGAGCACCCGGCTGTAGAAGTCGAGATTGCGGCGGGCGGGGCCGGCGATGGCGGTGACGTGGTGGATGCCGTTGATCTGCATGATGTCGTCCTCCGGGCTGCGAGAAGCGGCCCTCGTTGACGCCAAGATGATTGCGGCCCGCCAAATTGCCAGACCTCAATCATTGCATTCTAGCAATGTCACTATCCCGAAATGCCAATTTGAATTGCGATATCGAAATAGACATTCTCTGCCTCAGACCAAACCGGTCCTTCGGAGAAAGACCATGATCGACACTCGCTTTGCCCCCTATGGCGCCCTCGTATTGCGCGTCGCGCTCGGCGTCATGTTCATCGCCCACGCCTATCTGAAGTTCGGCGTCTTCACCGTTCCCGGCTTCGCCGGCTTCCTTGGCCAGGTCGGCCTGCCCGGCTTCCTCGCCTGGCCGATCATCCTGGCTGAAGTGCTCGGCGGCCTCGCCATCCTCACCGGCTTCTACAGCCGCTATGTCTCGCTCCTGCTGCTGCCGATCCTGCTCGGCGCGCTCTCGATCCACGCCCCGAACGGCTGGGTCTTCAATGCGCCGAACGGCGGCTGGGAATATCCCGCCTTCCTGGCGCTCACTGCCTTCGCTCATGTCCTGATCGGCGACGGCGCGCTGGCGCTGCGCCCGGCCGGCCTCCCCGCCACGACCAAGCCCGCTTTGGCCTGAGCACCACCTCGACATCGAGCCGAACGGGCGACAGGTTGCTGCAACCTGTCGCCCGTACCATCTTTCAGGGTAGCCTGACTTCGCCGGAGCCGCCCGCTTGCCGACCGCCGCCTCTTCCATCGCCTGGGACGATTTCCGGCTGATCAAGGCCATCGCCGAGGCGCGAAGCCTGCCGGCCGCGGCCGAATTGATCGGCCTCAACCATTCGACCGTGTTCCGCCGGCTCGGCCAGATCGAGGAAAATCTCGGCACACGGCTGTTCGAGCGGCACCGCTCCGGCTATGTGCCGACGCCGGCCGGCGAGGAGATGGCGGTCCTGGCCGAGCGGCTGGAGACCGACATCGCCGGCTTCACGCGGCGCTTGGCCGGCCGCGAGATCCTGCCGGCCGGGGAATTGCGCGTCACCACCAACGACTCGCTGCTGGTCGAACTGCTGACGCCGCTCTTCGCCGCCTTCATGAAGCAGTGCCCGGATATCAAGCTCGACGTGCTGCTCGGCAACCAGGCGCTCAATCTCAGCAAGCGCGACGCCGATGTCGCGATCCGCGCCACCGACAACCCGCCGGAGAACCTGATCGGCCGGCGAGTCGCGCAGATCGGCTGGGCGCTCTACGGGCGCGCCACGGATTTTCCGGAGGGGCCACCGGCCGATTCGTCCGAACTCACGCAGCAGCGCTGGATCTCGCTCGGCGACCAGTTCAGCAATTTCAAGGTCGTGCAGTATCGCCAGAAGCACATCCCGGCGGACCAGACCGTCTACAAGCTCAACACGGTTCTCGGCCTGGCAGAGGCTGTCGAGGCCGGCATCGGCATCGGCTTCCTGCCCTGCTTCATCGCCGACAAGCGTCCGGCGCTCGTCCGGCTGGCGCAACCGCAGACCGGCTATGCTGCCGATCTGTGGCTCCTGACCCATCCCGACCTGCGCCACTCGCCGCGGGTCCGCCTCTTCCTCGACTTCATGGCGCAGGAGCTGGCCAAGCTGCGACCGCTGATGGAAGGCGGCGCCACAGGCCGGGAGGACAGCGAGGCGCCCTCACCGGCCGAGGCTTGACCGACCGTCAGGCCGCCTGACGGTTGATGCTGGATTCGGCCAGCTTGGTCAGCTTGCTGTCGGCGGCATGCTCCTCGTCGAGGTTCTGCTGCAGCAGGGCTGCGCAGTCGGCGCGGCCGAGCTGCTTGGCCCAGGCGGTCAGCGTGCCGTAGCGGGTGATCTCGTAATGCTCGACCGCCTGAGCCGCGGCGATGATCGCCGCATCCAGCACCTGCTTGTCCTCGACCTCGCCCACGACCTCGTCGGCCTCTTCGAGGATGCCGTCGATCGCCGGGCAGTCGACGCCCCTGGCCTCGACGCCGTGCTGCTGGAAGACCTGCTCGAGCCGGCGGATATGGCCTTCGGTCTCACCGAGATGGGCCTGCAGGCCGTTGCGCAGCTGGGTGTCGGTGGCCTTCTCGATCATGGTCGGCAGCGCTTTGCGGATCTGCTTCTCGGCGTAATAGATGTCCTGGAGCTGATGCACGAAGAGATCGTCCATCGTCTTGATATCCTTGGAAAACAGGCCCATGCCTTCCTCCTGTATCGCTATGTGCGGATTGCTGAAACCGACGCCGTCTGCCGACAACGTGCTTCCCTGTCGCTGCAACGTGTGCCGCCGCGAACTGTTCCGGAGATTTGCGAGGGCGGATGCGGCCTGCGGAGTTCTGCGCTAGGCTGACGTCATGGAGATGCTGATCCCTTTGGTCGCCGGCATGGCACTGATCTGGCTGATTGGCCGCCGCGTCCCCTGGGACGCCAAGCTGATGACCATCGTCGTCACGCTCGCCATCATCGTCGCGGTCGTGCTGCTCGAGCGCAACGGGCTCTGGCCGGAAGCGTTCCGGCGACGCTGAGACGCCGCCGGTCCGATGGCTCGCTCGCCTCAGGAGACGAGCTTGAGGCCGACGATGCCGGCGACGATCAGGCCGATGCAGGCGAGGCGCAGCGCCGTTGCCGGCTCGCCGAACAGGATGATGCCGAGGATGGCGGTGCCGATCGTGCCGATGCCGGTCCAGATCGCATAGGCGGTGCCGAGCGGCAGGCTCTTCAGCGCGAGGCCGAGCAGCCCGAGGCTCACCGCCATGCTGGCGACCGTCAAAGCGGTCGGGGCAAGCCGGCTGAAGCCGTGCGTGTACTTCAAGCCGATAGCCCAGCCGATTTCAAAGAGACCAGCGAAGAAGAGATAGGTCCAGGCCATGGCGGCCCTCCTTGTGAGAAGGGCGAGGTCGTCCACGCCTATAGGGAAAACGCCGGCGAGAAGCCGGCGGAGGTCGTCCTCGCCGCTGATCTAGCTAGCCGGGGCCGAAGGTTCAAGCGCAGGCAGCGCTCAGCCGTCCTCTCCCGCGGCCGCGCCGGCCAAGGCGCCGTGCAGCAGGCGGCGGCATTCGATCAGTTCGGAGAGCGTCGCCTTGAGGAAGGCGAGGTCGTCGGCGCCGACCAGCGGCTGGGCCGAGCGCGGCAGGGAGGATAGCAGCGCTTTCGCAGCGAAGCCCGGCTCGGCGGCAGCGACATGGTGATGCTGCATCGGCTGGGCCGCCGGCATCGGCTCGACGCGCGACGGCGTAGTATGGGCCGCAGCCGTAGGCGCTGGAGAGGCATTGCCGCCGACGATCTCGCCGCCGCGGCCGATCGCCTGGACATAGCGCGGCCCCTGCTCCTTCAGGATGCGCTGCAGGCCCTTGATGGTGTAGCCCTCGCCGTAGAGCAGGCGGCGGATGCCCTTGAGCAGGGCGACATCGTCGGGCCGGTAATAGCGCCGGCCGCCGCCGCGCTTCAACGGCTTGATCTGGGAGAAGCGCGTTTCCCAGAAACGCAGGACATGCTGGGGAATGTCGAGGTCTTCAGCGACCTCGCTGATGGTTCTGAATGCGTCTGGGCTCTTGTTATCCAATTCGGCCTCGAATCCGCCGTCGTGGAACTCCAGAGTCACTCTTCCTCACCTACGCCATTCAATCCGTTGATCCGGGCCTTCATCACGTTGGACGGCTTGAACACCATCACGCGACGCGGCTCGATCGGAACTTCGACGCCAGTTTTCGGATTACGCCCGATTCGCTCGCCTTTGTCGCGTACGACGAAGGAGCCGAACGAGGACAATTTGACGTTTTCCCCACGCGCAACCGCGTCGCAGATCTCGTCGAGGACCGCCTCGACCAGCTTGGACGACTCCGTCCGCGACAGGCCGATCTTCTGGTACACGGCCTCGCACAGATCAGCCCGCGTAATCGTTTGCCCCGCCATCAATTCCTCCAAGGCGTTTCTTCCAGCAGCGGCGTCCCCGTTAACCTAACCCCACCGGAGGCGGACGCTAGGCGGCGAGGCGATTGCGGTCAATCCTCGACACACCCGCACAGGTTGAAAAACGCGGAAAATCCGCGCTGACAGCCGCTAAGAAAATGTCATAAATCCAAAGCGCTTAGCTTGGGCGGTCGAAGCAGCGCCGCTACCAGCGGATCAGTGCCGAGCCCCAGGTGAAGCCGCCGCCCATCGCCTCGATCAGAACAAGCTGCCCGGGCTTGATGCGCCCATCCGAGTGAGCCTGCGCCAGAGCGAGCGGAATCGAGGCCGCCGACGTGTTGCCGTGCTGGCCAACGGTGATGACGACACGGTCTTCGCTGATGCCGAGCTTGTGGGCGGTGGCGTCGATGATGCGGCGGTTGGCCTGGTGCGGCACGAACCAGTCGATATCGGCGCCGCTGAGCCCGGTCTCCTCGAAGGTGTGGCGCACCGTGTCGGCGAGGTTGACCACGGCATGCTTGAAGACCTCGCGGCCTTCCATGCGCAGGAAGCCAACGGTCTTGGTCGAGCCCGGCCCGCCATCGACATAGAGCTTGTTGGCGTAGCGGCCATCGGAGCGGATATGGGTCGTCAGCACGCCGCGATCGGCGAGCGTGCCGGCGCCCTCCTCGGCACGCAGCACCACGGCGCCGGCGCCGTCGCCGAACAGCACGCAGGTGGCGCGGTCCTCCCAGTCCAGGATGCGCGAGAAGGTCTCGGCGCCGATGACGAGGGCGGTCCTGGCCGCGCCGCTGGTCAGGAACTTGTCAGCGGTGGCGAGGCCGAAGACGAAACCGGAACAGACGGCCTGCAAGTCGAAGGCGGCGCCATGGTCGATGCCGAGTTCGGCCTGGATATAGGTCGCCGTCGCCGGGAAAGTGTGGTCGGGCGTTGCGGTGGCAACGATGATGAGGTCGACCTCGCTCGCCGGGATCCCTGCATCGGCGAGCGCAGCCTGCGCCGCTTTCAGGCCGAGCGTGCCGGTGGTCTCGTCATCGGCGGCGATGTGGCGGGCATGGATGCCGGTGCGTTGGACGATCCACTCGTCGCTGGTGTCGACCTTCTCAGCCAGTTCGGCGTTGGTCAGGATGCGCGCCGGCAGATAGGAGCCGCAGCCGCGCAGGACGGATCGCATTCTGGACAAGGACGTTTCTCTTCCCTACTCGCCGCTGGCGACCTGTTGCGGGCTTGCCGGTATCGCGCTGGGCCGCGCCGTCGCGGCGACCATCTCGCGCACCTTGGCCATCAGGTTCTCGCGCGCCATTTCGTAGCCGAGTTCGGTCGCGCTGGCGAACCCGACGGCATCCGTACCGCCATGGCTCTTGATCACAATGCCTTCGAGCCCGAGGAAGACGCCGCCATTGACCTTGCGCGGGTCCATCTTGTCCTTGAGGGCAGCGAAGGCGCCACGGGCGAGAAGATAACCGATTTTCGACATCAGCGAACGGCCCATCGCTGCGCGCAGATATTCGCCGATCTGTTTGGCTGTGCCCTCGGCGGTCTTCAGGGCGATATTGCCGGTGAAGCCCTCGGTGACGACAACGTCGACCGTGCCCTTGCCGAGATCGTCACCCTCGACGAAGCCGTGGTAGTCGAGATGCGGCAGCGCGCTCTCGCGCAGGATGCGGCCGGCCTCCTTGACCGCCTCGACGCCCTTGATCTCCTCGACGCCGACATTGAGCAGGCCGACGCTCGGCCGGTCGATGTCGAAGACGACGCGCGCCATGGCCGCGCCCATCACGGCAAGGTCGACCAGGTGCTGGGCATCGGCGCCGATGGTGGCGCCGACATCGAGCACAACGCTCTCGCCGCGCACCGTCGGCCACAGGCAGGCGATCGCCGGCCGGTCGACCTGCGGCATCGACTTCAGGCAGAACTTCGACATCGCCATCAGCGCACCGGTGTTGCCGGCCGAGATGGTGACGTCGGCCTCGCCGGTCTTGGTCGCGTCGATAGCGCGCCACATCGACGACTTGTAGCGGCCATAGCGCAGCGCCTGGCTCGGCTTGTCGTCCATCTTCACCGAGACCTCGGTGTGGTGGAACGTGGTGACGGCCTTGAGCTGCGGATGCGCATCGAGCAGCGGCATGACCTCGGCCTCGTTGCCGAAGATCACGAATTTCGTGTCGGGGCGGCGTTCGAGCGTGATGGCGGCGCCCGGAATGACCACGGACGGGCCGTGATCACCGCCCATGGCGTCGAGCGCGATTGTAACCGGGCGTGTCATGCGGTGGTGATCGATTCCAGGGGCTGCGCCCCCTGCCGGGGCGGCCGGGTGGGCGGCGGACAATAGCGAGTTGGACGCCCGCCGCAAGCCGAGGCGCTGAGGTTTCTGCCGATCATTCGCTGCGCTTCAGCTGCAACAGCGCGGCGAAGGGCGATTCGGCTGGCGTCTCGGGCGCCGGCTCGCTGAACTCCACACCGGGCTTGCGCGGATAGGGATCGAGCGAGAGCGCCAGAAACTCGAGCGTGACCGTGCCCAGATCGATGGCGCCGTCGACGATCGCCTCCGGCGGCTCCTCCTCGTTCAGCAGCACCTCGATGTCGATCTCGTCATCCTCGGACGGCTTCGCCATCGCGGCGATCTCGGCCTCCGGTGCGAAGTCGAGCTTGACCGGCACGTTGAGCTCGACCGGAAAGGCATCGAGCGTGACGACGCAAGTCTGATGCAAGCTCGCCTTGATCATGCCCTCGAGCTTGACCCGCTCGCCATTGCGCGAGAGCGAATAGCTCGCCTTCAGCGCCTCGACCGAAGCGACGCCGAGAAAGCTCGCGATCGCCGGCAGATCGCCCTGCTCGGCCGCGATCTCGACCGGGACCGGGCGCAAGGTGATGCTCTCGACACGGATCGGGTGGCGAAGCGGCAAGGTATCCTGATTGGAATTGGTCATGCTTCGAGGCTGTCGGCGAAAGACGGAAACAATGGGTCGGCGCTAAGGATATCGTCGAGCGAGCGCGTGGCCAAGACAGCGCCGGCGGCCCGGACATGGCGTGCGAGCGCCGGCGCATCGACACCCGCGGAGATGTTGCGGGCGAGCGCTGCGGCGAGCGCGCCTGCATCCCCGGCCGCGAGCGCTTCCTCATAACCGCTGAGACGGCCATAGAAACTGCGACCGATCTTCTTCATCCGCTTCGGCACGGCGACGTCGCTGATGCCGCCCTGGCGGAAGCCGAGCTCGAGATAGGCGAAGCTGGCGTCGATCAGGTCCTGCGCCGCATCGGCCGCCGGCGCCGGCAGGTCGCGCAGACGTCGCAGCACCAGGAAGAGATGCAGCGTCAGCGCCTCGAAGCGTCCTTCGAAATCATCGGGCACGCGGCCCTGCAGATACAAGGCAGGCTCACGCGACGCGTCGACAATGCGCTCGAGCAACGCGTTGACCGGCGCCATGCGCGCCCGCTTCCTGCCGAACAGGCCGAAGATCACAGCCCCTACCCCGCTTTTCCAACTTGCTTGTCTAAAAAGTGACTTGCCTTGCCAAAGCCATGCTCGGGCGTTACGCCAAGCGCACCCACCCTGACAAGCGCGGCAGCTCCGCGCGCCTCCCCTCGGATCCGCCACGCATGACTGCTCCGACCCGCCGTACCGTCCTGATCGGCTCGCTGGCCGCCGTGCTGCCGCTGGCCGGCTGCGGCACCGCCACCAATCTCGGTTTCCGCACCCCGACCTCGGCCGGCCTCAACGAGGAATTCACCCGCGGCTTCGTCATGGACGAGGACACGATCGCCAAGGTGAAGCCCGGCATGGACGTGCAGACGGTGCTGACTACGCTCGGCACGCCCTCGACGACCTCGACCGTCGGCAACCGCACCTTCTACTACATCAGCCAGACGGTGCGCCGCCGCTTCCAGTTCCAGGATTTCACCGTCATCGACCAGAAGGTGCTGGTGATCTATTTCAACAAGGGCTTCAAGGTCGAGCGCATTGCCAATTACGGCCTGCAGGACGGCGTGATCTTCGACTTCATCAGCCGCACCACCTCGACCGGTGGCGAGGAGCAGAGCTTCCTGCGCAATCTGTTCAAGGGCGTCACCAAGTTCACGCCGTTCGGCAACTGACCGGCACGTCATTGTGCTCCAAGCAAAGCCCTGCGACGCTGTCGCAGGGCTTTTTCTTTGACGCGACCTGCCCCGATCATCGCTGCAGCAGTGATTCGAGACTTCAGTTCGGGCATTTGACGGACGCGGAGCCGCTGTCGTCAGCCTGCCGCCTCGATTATGATGCGCTCCTGCCAAGGACGGGGGTCGCGATGTTGAACTCCGACACGATGTTCTCCGGCTCGATTCCGGAAAACTACGATCGCTACATGGTGCCGCTGATCTTCGCGCAATACGCCGCGGATCTCGCAAGGCGCGCCGCATCCCTGTCGCCGACGGCCGTTCTGGAAATCGCCGCGGGCACAGGGGCCGTCACCCGCGCCCTGGCGCCGAAACTCCTTTCCGGCGCGCGCTATGTCGTCACCGACCTCAACCAGCCGATGCTCGACTATGCCGCTTCGCAACAGCCGCCGGATGACCGCATCAGCTGGCACCAGGCCGATGCCATGGCGTTGCCATTCGGCGATGCCACCTTCGATCTGGTCTGCTGCCAGTTCGGCGCGATGTTCTTTCCCGACCGCCCGGCGGCCTATCGCGAAGCGAAGCGCGTGCTGAAGCCTGGCGGACATGTCCTGTTCAGCGTCTGGGACCGCATCGAGGAGAACGTCTTCGCCGACGATGTCACCAATGCGCTGGCGAGGCTGTTCCCCAACGATCCGCCGCGCTTCCTGGCGCGCACGCCGCATGGCTACCACGACAAGGCGCTGATCCGCGGCGATCTGCAGGCTGCCGGCTTTTCCGATGTGACGATCGAGACCAGAGCCGAGATCAGCCGCGCCCCCTCGCCACGCATTCCGGCTGTGGCCTATTGCCAGGGAACGGTCCTGCGCAGCGAGATCGAAGCCAGGGAGCCGGGAAAGCTGGCGGCCGCGACCGACTACGCCGCCTCGGCGCTGGCTGAGCGACATGGCAGCGGTGAGGTCGCCGCCAAGATCCAGGCGCACATCGTTCTGGCTGCGGCCTAGTTCGCCGAGCCTATGCTCTAGCCGCCTTTGGACTTTCGCTCCGGCAGCGTCATCG
>Ga0102589_1000901_pt1 | contig 47514 bp, 50 predicted proteins | sample AraplaMF_Col_mLB_FD_76858 | JGI IMG/M metagenome (GOLD analysis project Ga0102589, IMG submission 76858) | Arabidopsis root microbial communities from the University of North Carolina, USA - plate scrape MF_Col_mLB | ecosystem: Host-associated > Plants > Roots > Endosphere | place: USA...
CATCTTCACCTCGCCGCACAACCTCGCCGAATTCGCCGCCGCCAACACTCCGGGAATGTTCGACTGGTTCAGGGGCTGGAGCAGCCGCCCGCTGAACATCGTCATCATCGACTGGTTCAGCGTCGTGCCCGACTATGTCGACACGCTGATCGAGATGAACCTCGACGGCGCGATCCTGCGCAGCAGGATCGACGTCGACGACCAGGATGGCGGCGCCGATTTTCGCAGCTTCAGCTTCCAGACCACGGGCGATGCCCGCGCGGCGACGCTGACGATCTCCTATCCGGGCTCGGGACCGATGGCGGTTGCCTTCGCAGAACAAAACCGCATGGAGGTAATCGACGGCGCGCCGGCCAGGGTCAAACCGAGTGGACGCCTGCTCATCATCAGCCTGCCGCAGTCCTACTCCAACCCGCTCTCGACCCAGCGCGCCTTCATCTCCTTCGATGGCACGCTCTCGACCTATCATCCGCTGACGGTGAAGCAGGTCATCCTCGCCGTCGTGGGGCCGCCGCAGACTCCGATCGACACGCCCTCTATCCAAGGTTACTCCAATCACTGCGAGTTCCTGGTCGACGATCAGGGCGGCGGCTCCGACAACCGGCTCTTCACTTTCGACAGCGTGCGCAGCGGCGACAGCGTCACGGTGACGATCACCTATCCCGGCAGCGGCCCGGCGAGCTTCACGCTGAGCAAGGCGAACCCGGTCCAGACCGTGCCGGACACGGCCGCGAGGGTGAAGCCGACCGGCACCCTGACACTCGAATGGTCGGTGGAACCGGGCGAGGACATCCTGCTCGTCATCTTCTCCGGGACGCTCCACACCATGCACAGCGTCACGCTCGACCGGATCGGCGTCGCGATCTTCAGGACCCCGCTCTGATCGGCTTTGCCTTGCACCACCCGCCAAACCCAATAGATAAGGAGGTCAAGGAGCGGCCTCCGGAATGACCCTGAACGAATCGACCTCTCGCGCGCGGCGCGACCCCGCCATCAAGCTGCATGGACCCGAAGCCTTCGCGGCGATGCGCAAGGCCGGGCAGCTCACCGCGCGCGGCCTCGACATGCTCGCCGGCGAGGTCAAGCCCGGCGTCACCACCCAGCGCCTCGACGATCTCGCCTTCCAGTTCGCCATGGACAACGGCGCCTATCCGGCGACGCTGTTCTACCGCGGCTACACCAAGTCGATCTGCACCTCGATCAACCACGTCGTCTGCCACGGCATCCCCGACGACAAGCCGCTGCGCGAGGGCGACATCGTCAACATCGACTACACCCTGATCGTCGATGGCTGGCACGGCGATTCCAGCCGGATGTTCGCGGTCGGCGACATCCCCCGCAAGGCCGAGCGGCTGGTCGAGATCACCTATGAGAGCCTGCTGCGCGGCATCCGCGTCGTGCGCCCCGGCGCGACCACCGGCGATATCGGCTTCGCGATCCAGCGCTATGCCGAGGGCGAGCGCTGCTCGGTGGTGCGCGACTTCTGCGGCCACGGCCTCGGCGAGGTCTTCCACGACGCGCCGAACATCCTGCACTATGGCAGCCCCGGCGAAGGCGTCGAGCTCAAGCCCGGCATGCTCTTCACCATCGAGCCGATGATCAATCTCGGCAAGGCGAGCGTGAAGGTGCTCTCCGACGGCTGGACCGCGGTGACCCGCGACCGCTCGCTCTCGGCCCAGTTCGAGCACACGGTCGGCGTGACCGACACCGGCTGCGAGATCTTCACGCTCTCGCCCGCCGGCCTCGACAACCCGCTCGCGCCCCGCCCATGAAGAACGGCGGCAACGGCACCTCAGCCCCGATTGCCGCCGCCCCGGACGAGGCCCCGCCGCACCATCTCGGCCATCGCGACCGTCTGCGCCAGCGCTTCCTCGAGGCCGGCGATGCCGCCCTGCCCGATTACGAATTGCTCGAGCTGCTGCTCTTCCGCTCGATCCCGCAGCGCGACGTCAAGCCGCTCGCCAAGCAGCTCATCCAGCATTTCGGCTCCTTCGCCGAGGTGATCGGCGCACCGGTCTTGCGGCTGAGGGAGGTCAAGGGTGTCGGCGAGAGCGTCGCGCTCGACCTCAAGATCGTCGAGGCGGCGCTGAAACGCACGATGAAGGGCCAGGTCGCCAAGAAGCCGGTGCTCTCCTCCTGGTCCTCGGTGATCGACTATTGCCGCCTCGCCATGGCCTTCGCCGAGCGCGAGCAGTTCCGCATCCTCTTCCTCGACAAGAAGAACGCGCTGATCGCCGACGAGGTGCAGCAGACCGGTACCGTCGACCACACCCCGGTCTATCCGCGCGAGGTGATGCGCCGGGCGCTGGAACTCTCGGCCACCGCCTTGATCCTGGTCCACAACCACCCGTCCGGCGACCCGACCCCGTCCGGTGCCGACATGCGCATGACCCGCGAGCTGGTCGATATCGCCAAGCCGCTGGGCATCGCCATCCACGATCACATCATCGTCGGCCGCGACGGCCATGCCAGCTTCAAAGGGCTGGGGCTGATCTAGCAGGTCGGCTTTCGAACTGACGCAGACATCGGGTCCCCTGTTCGACCATTCAGCGCTTGGACCGCAGTCGCTCCGCAACGCGGCCGGCAATCTCGGCCGGCGCCTCATGGGGAATCGGGAACACCGAGCTGACGTTGATCTCGCCAAGCACGTAACTGTCGGTCCCATCGCTCCCTTTCAGTCCAAGCATGAAATCAGCATCCCAGATCATCGGCAGATCGCGCCGCGCAATGCCCAGCAAGGACGTCAACTGCGGCGTCCATTCATCCTCCATCAATCGGCGCAGGCGCTGGAAGCGCGGATCAGATTTAGCGCTGTAGAGCCGCGGGCCGGCCTCTGCACGCGCCGCCGGCGCATCAAGCAGGGCCTTGACCTTCTGGTGGCCGAAGCCTGCGCAACGATCGCCGGCCATGTAGCAGCGAACCACCCCTTCGCTCAGCCGCGGCTGAAATTGCTGGTCGATGACACAACCATCGGCGAAATACTCGGCGCAGCGGCCGAGAAACTCGCCGAACGCCAGATTCTCCGATGCATCCTCGGTCGCGTCCAGCACGCGGAGCATAGGTCTCTCGCCTAGACTTGCCAGCGCCTCGACCTTCCAGACGCCCTGGCCGCCATTGCCACGGTTGCGCTTGATCACGCGTGGGCCAGCTGCGACGCGAGCCGGAAGTTCAGCCCGCATCGCCTCAAGCGTCTGGTAAAGGGCCGTGTCGCAACCCCAACTCATCGAACGCGTCCGATGCAGCACCTCCTTGGTGCCCATTTTGAGGATGACGTCGGGATGGGTGCTCACCCAGACGCCACTCGCCGCGACGTCGCGTAGCAGCGCGTCGAGGGCGTTGCGGTTACGCCCGTCATGAATTGGATTGACCCAGACAAGCACGCCATCGAGCCCGGCAAGCTGCGCCCGTACGGCAGCGACGACGTCGTCCTCGTAGACCACCGGCTCAGACTCGATGCCAGTTGCGGCGAACGCCGCGAAGACGGCCTTGAAACGGCTGGTCTCCGGCGCGGCACTGCGGCGTTCCGCTTCATCGCCGCGCCAAAGGATGCCGATGCGGCCCAGGTGAGGTTTAGGCATGAAAAAGGCTCCCTCTTGCAATCATGCTCAGAGCCATGCGCGAGCGCACAGACCGTGAGCAGGACTTGGACGGGGAACCGTCTTCAAGACGCCGGGAGCCTGCGATGCCCCGACATTACCCAACATACGCGTCCGATCGGCGCCTGCCAATTGTCGAAGCAGCCCTCTCGGAAATCCGGCGCCGACATCATCGTCGGCCGCGACGGCCATGCCAGCTTCAAGGGACTGGGGCTGATCTGAGCGCAATTGGCGCGAGCGCAGCGCGCCGGGCCTAAGCCGGCGATGCTGCGCTTTCGCGCGCCTGCTCGCAGAGCCATGCGCAGAGATGTCGCGGCGCCGGGCGGGTGTCATCGGCACGCACCAGCGCAAAATGCCATGCCGGCCCACTCAGGATATGGGGAAACGGCGCGATCAGCCGGCCCTCGGCCAGAAGCGGTCGAAACAGCGACGGCGACAGCAGCGCCACGCCCGCCCCCGCCAACGCGGCATTGGCATCCAGTTCGTGCGTCGGATAGTCGACAGCGACAAAGCGCAGGCGCCTCGGCGCTCCGCATTGAGCCTCGACGAACCAGCGCTCCCAATCCGGGTGCGGCAGAAGCTCGAAATCCGCCAGCTCTCCGGGCGACGACAGCACTCGTCCGTCCAGCAGGGCGGGCGCCAGCATCGGCGTCACCTCGACCGGAACCAGCGGAAACTCCTCCAGCCCACTCCAGCCGCCGCGGCCTGTCCTTATGGCGACGTCGAATGCGTGCGGGTCGCGCAGTTCCGAGGACACGTCGAGTTCGACCAGGCCGGTGCCAGGTGCTGGATAGCGCGCCAGCCGCGGCGCGAGCCAGCGCGCTGCGAAGGTCGGCGGTGCCGTCAGTCGCAGCGGCGGGATCGCGGCACGAAACTCGTCGATAGCCCCGGTGATCCCGGCCAAGGCTTCGCGGATCCGGCTCGCCAGAACCGATGCAGCGGCCGTCGGGACCACCCGCCGCCCGGAACGCATGAAGAGCGCCTGACCGAGCTCGGCCTCCAGTGAGCGGATGCGCAGGCTGACGGCGGCCGGCGTCAGAAACAGACGCTCGGCGGCGCGCGCGAAACTGCCGGCCGACACGCATGCTTCCAGGACGCGCAGGGATTCCAGCGAGGGTCTCATGATCAGTTTCTCTTGTGAGGACGACAAGCAAAGCGCGTTTTGAGGCGAAACCACGCCTGCCTAGAGTCGCGTGACGGATCGGAGAAAATGCCTTGTCCCTTCAATCGCGACCTCTTTTTACGCTTTTGCTCGCGCTGCATCCAACGCTGGATCTGGGGCAGACACCAGCCGGCGATCGTCGCGTTTTCGCGGTTTCGGGCGGCAGTTTCGCAGGAGACCGCCTGAAAGGGACGGTATCACCGCTGATCGGCTCGGACCTCCTGCTCGCCCGCAGCGATGGTAGCTTCCAGCAGGATGTCAGGCTCCTCCTCGTCGCCGAGGACGGCAGCCTGATCCTGATGACCTATCGCGGCATCAGGCGAGCCTCACCGGCCGTCGACGAGCGCCTGGCCCGCGGCGAAGCGGTCGACGCGTCCGAATACTATCTTCGCACGACGCCCGTTTTCGAGACATCGGCGCCGGAGCATGCCTGGCTCAACGGCATCGTCGCCGTCGCCAGGGGCGCGCGCCGTCCGGGCGGGGTCGAATACGAGGTTTTCGAGATCCTCTGACTGCGGCACGACGCAATGGGGCGAGCCGCGGTTCAGCTCCGAAATGCGGCGCGAACCGCGCCAGGCGACAGGTTCAGCGTGCGACGCATCGCCCGGGCCAGGGCCGAGCCCGAGTCGAAACCGGTGCGCCAGGCGATCTCGCCGACCGGGAGCGCCGTGTCGGCCAGCAGGTGACGGGCGGTCTCGATGCGCTGCCGGTTACGGTAGTCGCCGATCGACATGCCGGTAAACTGCCGGAACAGCCGCGTGGCCTGACGCCGCGACAGGCCGAAGGCGTCGGCAAGCTCGTCGAGCGGCACGTCCTCGTCCAACCGTTCCCCGACGAACGCGCTGATCTCGGCGACGAGCGCGCCGCCGTAATCCTGGCTGCTCGCGCGTGAGAGCGGCTCGTCCTGCTCGACACGCGTCAGGGCCGCGATCAGCAGGGCCGCGGCCAGATGGTGCTGTGCGGCCTTGGGCGCAAGGTTGTTGTCGTCGGCGCAGCACAAGCGAAGCAGCGTCCGCATCAGCGGTGTTGCCGCGAACAGCGACGGCGTCCTGATACGACGCTCGAGCGGACGCGACGGTGCAAGCTGCGCGAGCGCCGCTTCGGTCAGATAGAGCGCGACGTGATTGCTCGACTGGCGGACCGCCTGCGACTCGTGCGCCTGCATTCTGGGAACAACAATGAAGCGATCCTCGCTGACCCAGGTGACCGAACGGCGCGTCTCGTCCCGGAAGGCAATCGTGCCGCGGGCGGGCACCAGGATCATCGCGCAATCGTGCCAGTGCCACTGCGTTCGATAGTGCGGCCCTCCCCCGGTCACGACGACGCGCTGCTCGCTCGCATCGAGAAGACGCGGCGGCGGCGCCGAAAGCCGGATGTGCTCGAAGGATCGAAGCATGCGGCTGGAACACTAGCACAATCCGAGAAACGCGTTGGGCCGATTGCAGCCGTCATGGCCCGTTGGGTTGCACCATAGGGCCCGTTGGGTTGCGCGGGGCCCGGCGCGAGCCGGCAAGCTCAGGTCATGACAACCAAGCCCATCCTCGCCCGGCGCTATGCCGAACAGGTCTTCACGGTCAACGTGTTCGGCAATGGCCCAGGCGGCGGCAACCCGGCGCCCATCGTCGTCGACGCCCGCCATCTCGACGGCGAGGCGATGCGCCAGGTCGCCGCCCGCCACGGGCATGAGAGCGCCTTCGTCCTGCCCGGGCGCGACGGCTGCGACTACCAGTTCCGCTTCTTCGTCCCGAACCATGAGATGGAGATGTGCGGCCATGCCACGCTCGGCACGGTCTGGCTGCTCGACCATCTCGGCGAACTGCCGAAGCGCACCATCTCGATCGCGACGCTGTCGGGGCCGGTTCAGGCCCGTGTCGAGGACGGGCAGGCGAGCGTGAGCCAGCCCAGGGGGCGAGCCACCGACGTTGCGGATCCCGGCGCCGTCCTCGACGTGCTCGGCCTGAAGCCTTCCGATCTGTCGGACCACCCGGTGCTCAACGCCGCGACCAGCCGCGTCAAGACGCTCGTCCCGCTCCGCTCGCTGGAGATCCTGAACGGCCTTCAGCCTGATTTTGCCCGGATCGAAGCCCTCTGCGATGCGATCGGCTCGACCGGCCTCTACCCGTTCGCGCCGGTCGATCCGGCGGCAGGCGTCTTCTCGGCCCGCCAGTTCCCGCGGTCCTCCGGCTATCCCGAGGACGCGGCGACCGGCATCGCCGCGGCAGCACTGGCCTGGAGCGCCTGGGACCTCGGCCTGGCGTCGCAGCACCGCATCGTCATCCGGCAGGGCGAAGCCATGGGCCGGCCGTCGCAAATCGCGGTGGAGCGCGAAGACGACCGGTGCTGGCTGTCCGGCCGGGCCGAACTCATCGGAGAGACGCCACTATGAACCGCCGCCTGTTCCTCGCCGGCATTGCCGCTCTGACAGCCGGAAAGAGCTTCGCGCAACAGGGCGCCGCAGCTTGGCCGGCACGGCCGATCCGCTTCATCGTGCCTTACGCGGCCGGCGGCCCGACCGACGTCGCAGCCCGCATCCTCGCCGAGACGCTGTCACAACGCCTGCCGCAACAGGTCGTCGTCGAGAACATCACCGGGGCCGGCACCGTCGTCGGCACGGCCAGGGCCGCTGCGACGAAGGACGGCCACACCTTCCTGATCGCGACCGTCGCGCATGCCGTGAATACCGTGCTCTACGCCAATCTGACCTTCGATCCGGTCAAGGACTTTCGTGGCGTGGCGCTGATGGGCACCGTCCCGCAGATCGTGCTGGTCAGGAAGGACTTCCAGACCAACTCGCTGACCGATCTGCTGGCGGCGGCGCGCGCCAAAGCGGGAGGCCTGACCTATGGCTCGGCCGGCATCGGCTCGGCGCAGCACCTCGCCGCCGAACTGCTCGCGAAGCTGGCGAAGGTCAATCTCGTCCACGTGCCCTATCGCGGCAGCGGCCCGGCCGTCACCGACCTGATCGGCGGCCAGCTCGACCTCGTGATCGACAGTGCCGCGACCGCGCTCTCGCAGGTCAAAGGCGGCGCCTTGAGGGCGCTCGCGGTGACCACGAAAGAGCGTCTCCCAGCCTTGCCGGAATTGCCGACCGTGGCCGAAACCCTGCAGGGCTACGAGGCCTACACCTGGAATACGGTACTTGCGCCTGCCGGCACGTCGCCCGAAATCCTCGCCGCGATGGACAGGATCACGAACATCGCCCTGGCCGACCCGGCGCTGACGCGGCGCTTCGAGGAACTCGGCATCGTCGTCGCCTGGAACTCCACTCCCGAGGCGACGGATGCCTTCGTGGCCGCCGAAATGGCGAAATGGCAACCACTCCTGCGCAGTGCCGGGATCGCGCCGAACTGACGCAGACTGTCATCAGCCGATCCAGCGAGTCCGAGCGGATGCTCAGAATCGCCTAGAAAATAGGCACACGCCCGTCCAAAGCACTGGCAACAGACCTCTTCCCCAACTGGAGCGAATGAGCATAGGCTGCCCCAAACAGGGGAAGACGGCTGCATGGTCGCATTCGACGAGATGACAGGGGGAGAAGGCGGCCTGCGGGCTGCCTATGGCGAACTCGATCGCTGGCTGAAGGAGGCGCCGCCCGAGATGCTGGCGCTGCGGCGCTCGCAGGCCGAGCTGTTCTTTCGCCGGATCGGCATCACCTTTGCCGTCTATGGCGACGAGGAATCGACCGAGCGCCTGATCCCCTTCGACATCATCCCGCGCGTGCTGACCAAGCCGGAATGGACAAAGCTGGAAAAGGGCCTGCGCCAGCGCGTCACCGCGCTCAACATGTTCCTGGCCGACGTCTACGGGAAGAAGGAGTGCCTGAAGGCCGGGATCATCCCGCCGGAGCTGGTCTATCGCAACGCCTGCTACCAGCTCGAGATGGTCGATTTTCAGGTGCCGCACGGCATCTATTGCCACATCGCCGGCATCGACATCGTCCGCGTCGACGCCGACACCTTCTACGTGCTGGAAGACAATGCCCGCACGCCGTCGGGCGTCTCCTACATGATGGAGAACCGCGAGGTGATGCTGCGGCTCTTCCCGGAGCTGTTCGCCACGCATCGCGTCGCGCCGGTCGACAACTATCCCGACCAGCTCCTGGCGACCTTGCGCTCGGTCGCGCCGCGCACCGCTTCCTCGGACCCGACGATCTGCCTGTTAACGCCAGGCCAGTACAATTCGGCCTTCTATGAGCACTCCTTCCTGGCCGACAAGCTCGGCGTCGAACTGGTCGAGGGCTCGGACCTTCTGGTCAAGGACGACGTCGTCTACATGCGCACGACGCAGGGGCCCAAGCGCGTCGACGTGATCTACCGGCGCATCGACGACGACTTCATCGATCCGCTCGTCTTCCGCAGCGACTCGGTGCTCGGCGTGCCCGGCATCATCGGCGCCTACAAGGCCGGCAACGTCACGCTGGCCAATGCGGTCGGCACCGGCGTCGCGGACGACAAGGCGGTCTACAGCTACATGCCTGAGATCGTGAAGTTCTTCACCGGCGAGGAGCCGATCCTGAAGAACGTGCCGACCTATCGCTGCCGCGAGCGCGAGGCCAACGCCTATGTGCTCGACAATCTCGAAAAGCTCGTGGTCAAGGAGGTCAACGGCTCCGGCGGCTACGGCATGCTGGTCGGCCCGCATGCCAGCAAGGCGCAGATCGAGGCCTTCCGCAAGAAGCTGACGGACCAGCCCGAGGGCTTCATCGCACAGCCGACGCTGGCGCTCTCGACCTGCCCGACCTTCGTCGCTTCGGGCGTGGCGCCGCGCCATGTCGACCTGCGCCCTTACGTCCTCTCCGGCGCCAACGGCATCTCCTGCGTCCCGGGCGGCCTAACCCGCGTCGCGCTCAAAGAGGGCTCGCTCGTGGTCAATTCCAGCCAGGGCGGCGGCACCAAGGACACCTGGGTTCTCGATGCATGAGCGAGCGGGAGCGCCTTCGATCCAACCCCTTGCGCAACTCGAGCGCCCACGCGAACCGCTTCACGCCAGAAGACCGGACCTGATCATGCTTTCCCGTACCGCCGACAGCCTCTACTGGGTCTCGCGCTATGTGGAGCGGGCCGAGTACCTCGCCCGCATCCTCGACGCCACGACCCGCCTGACCAACCTGCCTTCAGCCTATGGCGGCGCCGGCACCGAGTGGCAGAGCGCGGTCGCCACCGCCGGCTGCGAGGAGACCTTCGCCAAGGCCTATGGCGAGGCGAATGAGCGCAATGTCTGCGACTTCCTGAGCTTCAACCCGGACAATCCCACTTCGATCCGCAACTGCTTCGCTCTCGCCCGCTCCAACGCCCGCGCGGTCCGCACCGCGCTGACCTCGGAGATGTGGGACGCGCTCAACGGCGCCTGGCTCGAATTGCAGCGCTTCGAGCGCAAGCGCATGGACCGCGAGGAGTTCGCCCGTTTTCTCGACTGGGTGAAGAACGTCTCGCTGGCCTTCGATGGCTCGGCCTACCGGACCATGCTGCGCGACGACGGCTACTGGTTCTCGCGGCTCGGCGTGAATGTCGAGCGGGCCGACAACACCGCCCGCATCCTCGACGTGAAATACCATGTGCTGCTGCCCGAGACCGAGCAGGTCGGCGGCTCGCTCGACTATTTCCAGTGGACCACGATGCTGCGCGAGGTCTCGGCACTGACCGCCTATCACTGGGTCTATCGCCAGGCGGTGAAGCCGGTGCTGATCGCCGACCTCCTGATCCTCAACCGGCGCATGCCGCGTTCGCTGGCGAGCTGCTACGAGAATATCTCGCGCTTCCTCGACCAGATCGGCGACGCCTATAACCGGCACGGGCCGGCCCAGCGCCAGGCCCGCAAGACGCTGACCAACCTCGCCAACACGCCGATCGAGGCGGTGCTCCAGCGCGGACTGCACGAGTTCATCGAGGACTTCATCACCGAGAACAACCGCCTCGGGAACGTGATCGTCGAGCAATATCTGCAGTAAGAGCCTCTTAGGACGTCTCGTCCGCTCCCGAACTGGAGTCCTTGCCTTATGCGGATTCGGATCTCCCACAGCATCGCCTACACCTACGCCGAGCCGGTCCGCCAACTCCGGCAGGTGCTGCGGCTGACGCCGCGTGACCATGACGGCCAGCACGTCATGTCCTGGCGCATCGCGCCCAGCATCGACGGGCGCCTGCACGCCGGGCAGGATCCATTCGGCAACATTGTCCACGACTTCACCGCCGAAGGGCCGATCGAGGGCTACACCATCGAGATCAACGGCCTGGTCGAGACCATCGACCTCGCCGGCGCGGTTCGCGGCGTGGTCGAGAAGGTGCCGCCGGATGTGTTCATGCGCGACACCCGCCTGACGCAGGCGAACGAGCCCCTGCGCGCGCTGGCCGACAAGGCTGCCAGCCGCGACGGCGGCGACCTCACCAGGCTGCATGCGCTGATGGAAACGATTCATCGGGACGTCCGCTGCGTGCCGACCGACGATCATCTCGGCATCGGCGCCGCGGCTTGCGCCGAAGCCGGCGAAGGCATCCCGCAGGACGTCGCCCATGTCTTCATGACCTGCGCCCGCCTGCTCGGCGTCCCGGCGCGCTATGTCTCGGGCTATGTCGCGGCCTCGGACACCCTGCCTCACGCCGACGGTGCCCATGCCTGGGCCGAGGCCTGGCTGCCGGATTATGGCTGGCTCGGCTTCGATGCCGCCAACGGCCTCTGCCCGATCGACACGCATGTGCGCGTCGCCGCCGGCCTCGACTATGCCGACGCCGCCCCGGTCCGCGGTGCCCGCACCGGCGGCCATGGCGAGAGCCTCCTGGTCGAGGTCAGCGCCCAGGCGGCCAAGCCGCGCTTCCAGGGACAATAGCAGCCCCGACGCATTGTCCCTGTCATGGCGGCCTGATACCAGCCTTGCACGCCGCATCGGCGTGCTGCGGAGATCAGTCGTGACCTATTGCGCCGGCATCCTCGTCCAGGACGGGCTCGTGATGATCGCCGACACCCGCACCAATGCCGGGCTCGACGACATTTCGACCTTCCGCAAGCTGCACGTCTTCTCCTGGCCGGGCGAGCGGACGGTGGCGCTCGCCACCGCAGGCAACCTCTCCGTCACCCAGTCGGTGGTCAGCCTGCTGCATGAGGGCATCGCCAATCCCGAGACGGGCGAGGTCGAAACGCTGCAGAACGCGCCCTCGATGTTCCGCGCCGCGCAGCTCGTCGGCCGCGCCGTGCGCATCGTGCGCGAGACCGATGGCGAGGCACTGCGCGAGGCCGGCCTCAAATACGACATGTCGCTGCTGTTCGGCGGCCAGATCCAGGGCCAGCCGATGCGGCTCTTCATGGTCTATTCGGCCGGCAACTTCATCGAATGCGGCATGGATGCGCCCTTCCTGCAGATCGGCGAGCACAAATACGGCAAGCCGATCCTCGACCGCGCCGTCACCTTCAAGTCCCATCTCTACGACGCGCTCAAGGTCGGGCTGATCTCGATGGATTCGACCATGCGCTCCAATCTCGGCGTCGGCCTGCCGATCGACATCATCGTGCTCAGGCGCGACGCGACGGCGCCCGAGCTCAATCGCCGGATCGAAGCCGGCGAGCCCTATTTCCACGATCTGCGCGAGCGCTGGTCGGCCGCGTTGCGGGCCGCCCATATGGCGATCCCGCGCCCACCCTACGAGCCGACAGGCGAATAGCGCCGGCGAGGCGATTTCCAGGACCGTTCGGGCGAAAAGAATTGCGGTTTCGCTGGTTTCCCCGCGGTTCTGGAAACCGGATGGCAAGATTCCTCTGTCAATGTCGGCCCCAGCGTGCCGTCACAGGTCAGGGCCTTGCCGACTCTCGTAAAGATCACGAACAGTGAATCCTCGGCGCGCACGCTGACTCGCACCTTGCCGATGCTGGCGGCGGCGTTCGCGCTTGTGTTCGCAGCGGTTCTCGGCGTGATGACCGCCATGGTGAGCGACGCGAACCAGATCGAGGCGATCCGGCAGCGCGACCGCATCGAGGCCGCGCTTGCAGCCCAGGTCCGTCTGCGCCATCTGCGCTTCGAGAATCTGCGGCTTTCCGGTGTGCTCCAGCCGGCTCTCGTCACCGCATTGCCCGACGCCGCCAGGCAATGGGCCTTCGCCCAGGTGACCAAGCGCTTCCTCGACTTCGACGGCACCTATCTCGTGACCGCCTCGGGCCGCGTTCTGGCGGGCATCGAGCGGGGAGAGACCGCGACGCAGGCCAGCTACGACGCTTTGTTCCGGCTCCTGCCCGGCCTGCCCGGCAGCACGTCGACGACAAATTTCCAAGGCTTCCAGAGCGGGCCGATCAAGGCCGCGATGGTTTATGATGGAAGCGATACGGTCGGCATCCTCATCGCTGATCTGCGCCCGCCGGAGCCGGCCGCCCCGCAGGCGGCCAATTCCGGCACCGCCGCCTTCATCGTCGGCTATCGCAAGGCTGCGCAGACCCGGCTCGAGGATCTGGGCTCGCGCTACCACCTTCCAAAACTGGAGATCGTTGCCGAACAGCCGGCCGACCCGCTGCTGCGGCGCGACATCCCCTCGCCGGACGGCACGGTGCGGGCCTGGCTGACCTGGGCGCCGGAGCGTCCCGGCGATGCGATGATCAGCCGGCTCGCCTGGGCGCTGGGCGGAGTGATGGGTCTCTTCATCGCCCTGTTCGCCTATGTCTTCCATCGCCTGCGCAGCGCCGCCCATCAGATCGCCACGCGCGAGAAACAGATCCACCGGCTCGCCGGCCAGGACGAGCTCTCCGGCCTGCCCAATCGCCGCACCTTCGACCTCAGGCTCGATCAGGAGCTCGGCCAAATCGGCAGGACCAAGAGCGCGCTCGCCGTACTGCTGCTCGACCTCGACCGCTTCAAGGCGGTGAACGACACCTATGGCCACAATGCCGGCGACGAACTGATCCGCCAGGTCGCCAGACGCCTGACCACGATCCTGCGCGTCGGCGACACGGTCGCCCGCCTCGGTGGCGACGAGTTCGGCATCATCCAGACGCATATGAGCGCGCCGAACGCCAGCGCCACGCTCGGCCAGCGCATTCTCGACGCCTTGACCGCGCCCTTCGAAATCGGCGGCGTCACCGTCACCGTCGGCTGCTCGATCGGCATCGCCCACGCGCCGCAGGACGGCTCCGACCGCAGCACCTTGCTGCGCCTGGCCGACACCGCGCTCTACCAGGCGAAGAACGAAGGCCGGAACCGCTATTCCTTCTTCGAACCGCAGATGAACCGGGCGCTGCAGATGAAGCGCATGGTCGAGGAGGATCTGCGCAACGCGATCGCCGGCGACCAGCTGCTGTTGCACTTCCAGCCGCAGGTCTCGATCGACGGCGCCAGCATCGTCGGCGTCGAGGCGCTGGTGCGCTGGCCCCATCCCGAGCACGGGATGATACCGCCCGCAGAATTCATCGGCATCGCCGAGGAACGCGGCCTGATCGTCCCCCTGAGCGAATGGGTGCTGCGCCGCGCCTGCGAGCAGGCCCGGCAATGGCCGGGGATCAAGCTCGCGGTCAACGTCTCGCCGATCCAGTTCCGCCACAAGGATTTCGTCGCGAGCGTGATCCGCGTCCTCGACGAGACCGGCTTCGATCCGGAGCGGCTGGAACTCGAATTGACCGAGGGCGTCGTGGTCGAGGACGCCGATGCCGCCGAAGCCGCGATGATGGACCTGCGCGCCCATGGCGTCAGCCTGGCGCTCGACGATTTCGGCACCGGCTATTCGAGCCTGATCTATCTGCGCCGCTTCGCCTTCGACAAGATCAAGATCGACCGCTCCTTCCTCGAGTACATGGAAGCGACCGGCGAGTCGGCGATCCTCGTCCATTCGGTCGTGCATCTCGGCCGGGCGCTCGGCCTGCGCGTCTGCGCCGAGGGCGTCGAGACGGCCGAACAGCATCGCTTCCTGCAGGCGATCGGCTGCCATGAATTGCAGGGCTTCCTGTTCTCCAAGGGCGTGCCACCCGAGGAGATCGATCGCCTGCTGACGCTGGACCGGCCGTTCGAGCAGGCGCTCGCCGCCTGAGCCGCAAGGCCCTCAGAAGAAGCTCGCGACCCAGCTCACCAGCGCATAGGCGAAGCCCGCCGACAAAGCGAGGCCGATTGCGCCGACCACCGCGCCGGCGATGATCAGGACGCCGTCGCGCTCGACCAGGCCGAGCCCGACCAGGCAGACCGCGAGCCCAAGCGGAATCTGGCCGATGAACGGCGCAGCCACGATCAGCCCGAGCGCCAGGATCAGCAGCACCGCGCCGAGCACCGGCAGCGCGAAGGGGCCGCCGAGCATGGTCAGCCGCGGCTTCGAGAAGCGCTCGAGCCGGATCAGCGGCGGCAAGGCGCGCTCGACGGCGCGCGCGAGATCCGCCTGGGCGATGCTGCGGTCGAGCAGCCTGTGCGGCAGCCAGGGCGTGGCCCGGGCCATCAGCATCTGCGCCGCGACGAAGGCGAGGACCAGGCCACAGACCAGCGGGATCGGCGGCGGCATCGGCAGGCAGTTCGGCAGACCGAGCAGCACGACGAGCAGCGCATAGGCCCGGTCCCGCAGCGCTGCCACGATATCGCCGACGGCGACGCGCGGGCCCGGCAGATGGGCGAGCGCGATCAGCAGTCCGGAGGTGCGCAAGGGGGAGGACAAACAGGCTCGCCAGGCGATGAGCAGGGCCTGCGGCCTAGCACGCCCGGCCGCGGCCCAACAACCCCGCCGGGACGCATGCCAGTCAGTGCAACGTCAGCACGCCGTTCACATTGACGATCTCGGCCGGGCGGATGAGGTGCGAATGCGCCACCGTGATCGAGTGCAACGGCCCGTCGAGCTCGCGTCGCCAGAAATCGAGGAACCTGTGCAGTTCCGGAAAGCGGGGGGCGAGGTCGTATTCCTGCCAGACGTAAGTCTGGAGGAAGTCCGGGTGATCAGGCATCCGGTAGAGGATCCTGGCAGTCGTCAGTCCGTAACCTGCCAATTGGCGGAGGAAGCCCTGCGAGACCATGACCGATACGCTCCTTAACCCAAGAAGACGATGAGCCGGCTGTCATCAGGCTGCGCCGTGATGGTTAACAAACGCTTGCGGGAATTTCTCCAACTGCCACACTCATGACATGTGGGGGGCCGTCCTTGAGGACGGAAGGGGCGTTGGCGTGGCGTGGGGGGTCGCGAGGCGTTCGGGCATGCTCGCGCGAGGTCTCGTCCTCGCGAGCGCGCTGCTGCCGGGACCGACGCATGCCGACCCCGCCTTGCTCGAGCGGCCGCCCTTGTCGGCGGTGATGTTCGGTTCCCTGGAGGCAGGCGCCGGCAAGCTTCATGGTGCTTTCGGCATGAAATACGCCGTCGGCGACCTCGGCCTCGATGCCAGCGGCTTCAGGCTCAGCGTCACCTCGGGCGCCAGCACCGAACCCGCGCGCCGCCGGCCGACGCAAGGCAGTCTGTACAAGAGCGATGTCGGCGTACTGCTCGGCTACGAATGGCGGGTCCATGACAGCTTCGTCGCCGTTTCCGTGGGGCCTGACCTGGAGACCGCATATCGGAAATGGGGCAACCTCTACGGCATCGGCCAGCGGATCGGCCCTCGAATCCAGCTGGACGTCTGGGCGACCCCCGACGAGACCTCGCTGATTCAGGTCAACGCCTATGCGGTGGCGGCCGGTAGCGGGCGCTCCAGCGCGCGGATGGCGGCAGGTTGGAAGGTCACGCCGCAGCTCTATCTCGGCCCTGAAGTCGAGCTCTATCGCGAGCGCGACTACTTCAAGCTCCGCCTCGGCATGCACCTCACGGGCCTGGAGCTGCTCGGCATCACCTGGCGGCTCTCCGCCGGCATGCAGAAATCCAGGGACGACAGGAGCGATCTCTACGCCACCCTCGGCTTCCACTGGAAGCGATGAAGCCTCAGCGCGGCCCCTGCCCCGTCAGCGCCCGCAACGCCTCCGGCGTATCGATGTCGAGTGCGATGGCGGGATCGTCGAGCGCGATCTCCTCGACCGCGTCGCCGGCCGCATCGAGCAGGCGGCGCGCGCCCTGGTCGCCGTCGAGCTTGGCCACCTCCGGGAAGAGCTTTCGCGCCAGCAGCACCGGATTGCCGCGCTGGCCGAGCAGAGTCGGCGCTACCGCGAGCGCGTCCGGCCGGTCGGCGAAGGCCTGGGCCAGCCGGTCGATCACCCCCGCAGTGACGTTCGGCATGTCGCCGAGCGAGACGACGACGCCGGGCACCTCCTTCGGCAGCGCCGCGAGCCCGGCCTTGAGCGAGCCGGCGAGCCCGTCGGCAAAGGCCGGGTTATGCACGAGGGTGACGTCGAGCCCGGTGAGCGCGGCGCGAACCTCGTCCTGCTGATGGCCGGTGACGACGATGACCGGCGCGGCGCGCGAGGCGATCTGCGCCTCGACGGCGTGGCGCACCAGCGGCTTGCCGCGCACCTCCTGCAGCAGCTTGTTGCCGACGCCCATCCGGGTCGAGCGCCCGGCCGCCAGCACGATGCCGGCGACCGGCGCCGCCTCGCCATGGCCGGGCGCACGCGGCTGCGGCCGCGAGACGATCTCCATCAGCAGCCCGCCGACGCCCATCTTCTGGATCTCAGCGCGCGTCACAGGCACCTTGGCGAGGCTGCGCTGCAACACCCAGTCGAAGCCGTTCTCCTTGGGCGAGCGGGCACAGCCCGGCGCGCCGATCACCGGCTTGCCGTCGAGTTCGCCCAGCATCAGGAGGTTGCCGGGATCGACCGGCATGCCGAGATGCTCGACCGTGCCGCCGGCCTCGACCAGCGCCTTCGGCACGACGTCGCGCCGGTCGGTGATGGCGGAAGCACCGAACACCACGACGAGCTCGGCCGGCCCGGCCACCGCCTCGCGGATCGCCTGCGCCAGCGGCGGGCTTTCATGCGCGACCCGGGCATCGCGCTCGATCGCGGCCCTGGCCGGCTCCAACCGCTCGGCCATGGTGCGCAAGGTCTTGTCGACCACGCTGGTCTTCAGGCCCGGCAGCAGGGTCGAGACCACCGCGACCGATTTCAATTTGTATTCGGCGATCGCGATCGGCTTGTCGGCGCCGAGTCGTTCGAGCGCCTCTTCGATGCGCTTTTCCGGCACGGCATAGGGAATGATCTTGACTGTGCCGACCATCTCGCCGGCGACGACCGGCTTTAGCGCCGGCAGAGTCGCAACCGTGATCGCCTCGTCGACGGCGTTGAGCGCATCGATCACGCCTGCATCGATCTGCAGTACACCCGGCGCCGCGGCGAACAAATTGACCCGGCCGGTGAACGGCGCCTCGGTCACCACCGCCCGACCCGCGAGCGCCCGTGCCAATTGCTCGGCGGCGGCGTTCTCATCGATGTCGCCGGGCTCGAGCTGCACCGCGACGATCTCGCTGAGACCCGCCGCCGCGAGCTTGCGCGCATCGTCCTCGCCGATCGTCGCGCCCTTGCGAACGATCCCCTCGCCGGCACGCACGGTATGGGCCGCGACGGCGCCGACGGCTTCAGCGATGGGAACGGGACCGAACTTCATCAGGCGTAGTCTCTCAAGCGGGCTTGCGGCGCGGACCGCGCAGGGCCTGCACGATCTCGGCGAGAATGGCGAGCGCGATCTCGGCCGGCGAGACTGCGCCGATGTCGAGCCCGATCGGCGCGTGGATGCGCTGCACATCAGCCTCGCCGAAGCCGGCAGCGGCGAGCCGCTCCAGCCGCTTGCCGTGCGTCTTCCGGCTGCCGAGCGCACCGATATAGAAGCAGTTCGAACGCAGCGCCGCCTGCAGGGCGGGATCGTCGATCTTCGGATCATGCGTCAGGGCGACGAAGGCGGTGTAGCCGTCGAACGGCACCTTCTGCAGCGCCTCCTCCGGCCATTCGGCGAGCAGCGTCACCTCCGGAAAGCGCTCCTGCGTGGCGAAAGCGGTGCGCGGATCGATGACGGTGACGTCGAGATCGAGAAGCTTCGCCATCGGCGCCAGTGCCTGCGAGATATGCACGGCGCCGGTGACGACGATGCGCGGCGGCGGCGCCTGAACGGTGAGAAAGTAGGACTTGCCGTCAACCTCGACAGTGCCGCTCTTGCCACTGCGCACTTGCTTGTCGAGCGCCTCCGCCAGCACGTCGCCGGCAAGGTCGGCCTCCTTGACCAGCCGCTGCTCGCCCGAGCCGAGATCGGTCACCAGCACGGTGGCACGCCGGGCGGTGCGCTCGGCATTGAGCGTGGAGAGAAGCGAGAGGTCCATGGCTCAGTTCCGGTCCAGCGCGATGCGGGCGCCGAGCCCGATCAGGATGGTGCCGCCGATCGCCCGGATCACGCGCTGCGCCCTGCCGTTGGCGGCGACCTTCGCCTGCATATAGGAGGCGGTCAGCACCGTCAGGATCGACGAGGAGGTGAAGAGCAGGTTCACCACCATGCCGAGGATCAGGAACTGCGCCCAGAGTGGCAGGCTGGCCGCCGGATCGACGAATTGCGGCAGGAAGGACACGAAGAAGATCGTCGTCTTCGGGTTGAGCAATTCAACAGCAAGGCTGTCGGCAAGAGCTCGCATCGGCGTGCGCGGCGCGACATCGGCAGTGGCCTCAACCGGCGCGACGCGGCGGAAGAAGCTGATGCCGAGCCAGATCAGATAGGCAGCGCCGAGCAGCTTCATTGCCAGATAGAGTTCCGGCACATGCCGGAAGATCGCCGACAGGCCGAAGGCGGCGGCAAGGACATGGACATAGTCGGCGAGGTGAACGCCGAGCACCGCCATGAAGCCGGCCTTGCGGCCGCGCGACATGGTCTGGGCGGCGATGTAGAGCACCGCCGGTCCGGGGATATAGGCGAAGACGAGCGTCGCCAGCACAAGTGCGAAGAGGACTTCGATCGACGCCATAGGGTCAGCCCTTGTCGGTGGCGAGCTTCAGGCCGAGCCCGATCATCAGCGAGCCGCCGAGCCAGCGCCCGAAAGCGAAGCCGGCGCGGCTCGCCTTCATCGTCTTCATCACCAGGCTGGCAGCGAGGACAGTGATCAGATCGGCCGAGGAGAAGGCGAAGTTGACGATCGTGCCGAGGATCAGGAACTGCGCCCAGACCGGCAGCGCGGCAGTGGGATCGACGAACTGCGGCAGGAGCGCGATGAAGAACAGCGCGACCTTCGGGTTCAGCACCTCGACGATGAAGGAATCGACCAGCGCGCGCCGGACCGTCTTGGCCGGCGCCACGGCCTCAACCTCGCCGCCGCCCAGCTTGGAGCGGATCATGCCGATGCCGAGCCAGACCAGATAGAGCGCGCCGACGATCTTCACCGCGACATAGAGTTCGGGCACGTGCTTGAACACCGCCGAGAGGCCGAAGGCTGCGGCGACGACGTGGACATAGCAGCCAAGATGGATGCCGAGCATCGCCATCAGCCCGGCCCTGCGGCCATGGGCGATGGTCTGCGCCGCCGTATAGAGCAGCGCCGGACCAGGAAAATAGGCGATGAGCAGCGTCACCGTCGCGAAAGCGAGGAGCGTTTCCCAGGAGGCCATCGACAGGTTCCCTTAAGCCCGGACCGGCTCGACATAGACCTTGATGCGGCCACCGCAGGAGAGGCCGACCTGCCAGGCGGTCTCGTCGGCGACGCCGAACTCCAGCGTGCGCGGCTTGCCGTCGGCGATCACATCGCCCGCTTCGGCGACCACCGCGCCCTCGACGCAGCCGCCGGATACCGAGCCGAGGAAATTGCCCTCGCCGTCGATGACGAGATGCGAGCCGACCGGGCGCGGGGCCGAGCCCCAGGTCTCGACCACGGTGGCGAGCGCGACGCCGCGCCCGGCCTTGGCCCAGGCCTCGGCAGTGGCGAGGATGTCGGTGTCGGTGCTGATCATGGCTATCGCTTACCGCTCATCTGAAAACCGTCTTGCAGAGCGCCGACCTGCCCCTCTCCCCTTGCGGGAGAGGGTCGGGGTGAGGGGTCGCACCGCCCTGTCCATAACCCCTTTTCAGAAAGGGCCAGACATGTCGCGAGACCCCTCATCCGTCTCGGCTTCGCCGAGCCACCTTCTCCCGCAAGGGGAGAAGGGAAGCCCGCGCTAAACAGATCATGCCTCAACCCGCCTTCTTCAACCACTGGCGCGGATCGGTGACCTGCCGTGCGTCGGACGACAGCGCGGCGCAGAGATCGGCCATCGCCGCGAGATTGTGGATCGGCCGGAACTGGTCGACATGCGGCAGCATCGCCCGGATGCCGCTGGCCCGCGCCTCGAAGGCGTCATAGCGCAAGAGCGGGTTGAGCCAGGTCAGCTGACGGCAGGAGCGATGCAGGCGGTCCATCTCGAAGGAGAGATCGGGCCCCAGATGCCGCTCCAGCCCGTCGGTGAAGAGCAGCACCACCGCGCCGCCCGCCAGCACCCGGCGCGACCAGACCCGATTGAAGGCGTGCAGCGCCGAGGCGATGCGCGTGCCGCCCTCCCAGTCGGGCGCCGCCTTGCCGGCGAGCGCCAGCGCCTCGTCGGGATCGCGGGCGCGGAGCATGCGCGTGACATTGGTCAGGCGCGTGCCGAAGACGAAGGAATGCACGCGCCGGCGCTGCTCGGTGATGGCGTGCAGGAAATGCAGGAAGATGCGCGAATACTCGGCCATCGAGCCGGAGATGTCGACGAGCGCGACAACAGGCGGATGGACCTCGGCGCGCTCGCGGAAGGCGAGATCGATCGAGGCGCCGCCGCCTCTGAGCGAGCGGCGGAAGGTCCGGCGCGGATCGATCCGCGCTCCGACATGCGCCGCCTGGAAGCGCCGCGTCGGCACGGCATCGTTTGGTAGCCTGAGCTCGGCGATCAGCTGGCGCGCCCTCGCGATCTCCGCCGCGCTCATCTGGGCGAAATCGCGCGATTTCAGCGTCTCGCGCTCGGAGACGGTGAGGCGCGCGCTGAGCTCGGTCAGCTCGACCGGCGGCTCGTCCTCGCGCGGCGGCGGAGTGAAGGCTTCGGCGACACGTAGCGCTCCCGCCTCCGGCTTCTGCGGCTCGCTGTCGACCCGCGGCGTCACCGGCGACATCTGCGCCATCAATTTCTCGATCAACCCGCGCCGGCGCCAGAACAGCCGGAAGGCCTGGTCGTAGACCGCTGAATCCTCGTGCTTCTTCACGAAGATCGCATGCAGCGCCCAATAGACGTCCTCGCGCCCGCCGAGCGCGCCATCGGCCAGCGCTTCGACCGCCTCGACCACCGCGCCCGGTCCGACGCGCAGGCCGGCGCCCCGCAGGGCGCGGGCGAAATAGGCGACGTTCTCGGGCAGCTTGCCGGTCAACCGGCCGTCTCGGTCATGAACACCTTCTGGGCCACGACCCATTTGCCGTCGACTTTCAGGAAGGACAGAAGGTCGGTGAAATAGCGCGGCGGCATCTGGCACTTGACCTTGACCAGCGCCATGGACGGCCCGACCAGATCGATCGCGAGGACATGGTCGCCGCGCTCCAGCCCGGTCTCCTGCGGCGACTTGCGCCCGCGCACCGCCTCGAACCATTGCGCGCGCGGCACGACCTTGAGCTCGCCGTCGAGCGACTGCGTCAGCGCGCTGGTCGGATGGAAGACCGATGTCAGCTTGTCGACGTTGCCTTCATAGAGCCCGTCGAGATAGGTCCAGGTCGCGGCTTCGATCGCCTTGATGTCATCGTTCATCGCTTCTCTCCCGTCATAGCGCGTCATGCTCGGGCTTGACCCGAGCATCTCGGAAACCGTTTTCGTCCTGCCCGAGATTCTCGGGTCTGCGCTTCGCTCCGCCCGAGAATGACGGCGAAAGCTTATCCCCGCGCCGCCTGCTTGGCCTGGTCGAGCAACTCGCCGACCTTCGAGCCCTGCATCGCCTGGATATCGTCCTGATACTTCAGCAGCGCACCCAGCGTGTCCGAGACGATCGCCGGATCGAGCGCGACCGCGTCGAGCTCGACCAGCGCGCTCGCCCAGTCGAGCGTCTCGGCGACGCCCGGCGCCTTGAACAACTCCTCCTTGCGGATCGCCTGCACGAAGGAAACCACCTGCTTCGCCAGCTTGGCCGGCGCTGCCGGCGTCTTCGCCTTGAGGATGGCGAGCTCGCGGGCAGCGTCGGGATAGCCGACCCAGTGATAGAGGCAGCGGCGCTTCAGCGCGTCATGGATCTCGCGGGTGCGGTTCGAGGTCAGGATCACGATCGGCGGCTCGGCAGCCTTGACCGTGCCGAGTTCGGGGATCGTCACCTGCGCATCGGCGAGCACCTCGAGCAGGAAGGCCTCGAAGGCCTCGTCGGTGCGGTCGAGCTCGTCGATCAGCAGGATCGGCGCGCCGCCCTCCTGTGGCTCCAGCGCCTGCAGCAGCGGCCGCTTCACCAGATAGCGCTCGGAGAACAGGTCGCCCTCCAGCCGCGCGCGATCGCCGGCGACGCCCCCCGCCTCGGCGAGGCGGATCGCCATCATCTGGCCGGCATAGTTCCATTCGTAGACGGCGGAGGCGAGGTCGAGCCCCTCATAGCATTGCAGCCGAATCAGCCGGCGCCCGAGCGCAGCCGACAGCACCTTGGCGATCTCGGTCTTGCCGGTGCCGGCCTCACCCTCGAGCAGCAGCGGGCGCTTCATCCTGAGCGCCAGGAAGAGCACGGTCGCAAGCGCCCGGTCGGCGACATAGCCCTGGGATTGCAGCAGCGAAAGCGTGGCGTCGATAGAGGTCGGCAATGAGGCAGTGGTCATGCGGTCCCGGTCTTGGCAGATGTCGCAGCGGCGCCAGCCTCGCAAGGCCGGTTTGACCTGTCGCTTTCCTTAGTCCCTAACAGGCCGAAGGGATAGCGAGCGGAGAGCCCCGCGTGCTCACGGCATTGTACATCGTCGCGATCGTCGTCGAAGCCATGTCGGCTGCATTGGCGGCCGGCCGCCGCAGCATGGACTGGGTCGGCGTCTGCATGCTCGGCAGCATCACCGCGCTTGGCGGTGGCTCGGTGCGCGACATGCTGCTCGGCCATTATCCTCTGAGCTGGGTCCAGCACCCGCATTATCTGCTGATCACCGCCGGGGCGGCGCTCGTCACCATCGGCCTCGCCCGGTTCATGCACAGGCTGCGCAAGATCTTCCTGCTGCTCGATGCGATCGGCCTCGTGCTGTTCACCGTGATCGGCTGCAATGTCGCGCTGGAGATGCAGCAGCCCTTCATCATCGTGATCACCGCTGGACTGATCACCGGCTGCGTCGGCGGCGTGCTGCGCGACATGCTCTGCGCCGATGTCCCCCTGCTCTTCCGCAGCGAGCTCTACGCCACCGTCTCGGTGGTGACCGGCCTCATCTATGTCGCCGGGCTCCAGGTCGAGCTGCCGCATGATTTCGTCACGGTGCTGGCCATGACGGTCGGGCTGGTGCTGCGCGTGATGGCGCTCCGCTTCAACTGGGGCATGCCGAAATTCATCTACACGCGCGATCTGCACTGAGCGACGTCACTCTGCTGCCGGGTTCTGGTCGCAGGCTCCGCCAGATTGCGGGCGGAGGACAAGCCATGACCAGCACAGCCGAACTCGCCGCCGCTTTCGTCGCCCTGCTCAAGGAGGGCAAGCACGAGGACGCCGCGCGCACCTACAATGCCGAGGACATCGCCAGCTACGAGAACATGCCCGGGCCGATGGCCGAGTGCCATGGCAAGGAGGCCGTGAAGGGCAAGGGCGAATGGTGGACCGCCAATCACGAGGTCCACGAATTCACCACCGCGGGCCCCTACCTCAACGGCGACCAGTTCGCCGTGCATTTCTACTTCGACGTCACCGTCAAGGAGAGCGGCGAGCGCCGCAAGATGCACGAGATCGGGCTCTACACCGTGAAGGACGGCAAGATCGTCGAGGAGCGGTTCTTTTATTGAACTGCACCCGTCATTCCCGGCCGAAGCGAAGCGCAGACCCGGGAATCTCATGACGAGGAGGCGCTGGCTGGCGCCCTCTCCGGCCCGAGATGCTCGGGTCGAGCCCGAGCATGACGTGCGACGACTGGCTCAAGCCTTCCCCGTCGCCTGCGCCACCGCCTGCTTGGCCATCACGCCGATCAGATGGGCGCGGTACTCGGCATCGGCATGGATGTCGCCATTGATGCCCTTGGCGGTGTGCTTGAGGCCATCCAGCGATTTGCCCGCGAAGCGCGCCTTCAGCGCCGCCTCCGCCTCGGGCCAGCGGAAGACGCCGCCCTCGCCCGCTCCGGTCACGGCGACAGCGATCTCACTGCCGCGTTTGGCGACGAAGACGCCGACCAGCGCATAGCGCGAGGCCGGGTTGCGGAACTTGGCATAGCCGGCCTTGGAGGCGACCGGGAACGAGACCTTGACGATGATCTCGCCCTCGTCCAGCGCCGTCTCGTAGAGGCCGCTGAAGAACTCCTCCGCCGGCAGCTTGCGCTTGTTGGTCACCACCGTCGCGCCGAGCGCCAGCAGCGCCGCCGGATAGTCGGCCGCCGGGTCGTTGTTGGCGACCGAGCCGCCGATCGTGCCGCGATGGCGCACATGCGGATCGCCGATATGGCTGGCGAGATAGGCGAGCGCGGGAATGGCCTCCTGCACCTCAGGCGAAGACGCGACTTCGGCATGGGTCGTCATCGCGCCGATGACGAGATTGCGGCCCTTGCGGGCAATGCCCTTGAGGTCGGCGCAGGAGGAAAGGTCGACCAGCGCGCCGGGCGAAGCCAGGCGCTGCTTCATCGTCGGCAGCAAAGTGTGGCCGCCGGCGAGGAGCTTGGCGTCCTCCTTCTTGGCGAGGAGGCTGGCGGCCTGACGCGCGGTCGCCGGGCGGTGATAGGTGAAGGCGTACATCGTCTCGTCCTTTCAGATCACTCGGCAGCCATGCGGCTGAGCGTTTTCTGCGCGGCGCGCCAGACGGCCTGCGGCGTCGCCGGCATGGCGATGTCCTCATGGCCGAGCGCGTCAGTGATGGCGTTGATGACCGCGGGCGGCGCGGCGATGGCACCGGCCTCGCCACAGCCCTTGATCCCCAGCGGGTTCGACGGGCACGGCGTCACCGTCATGCCGACCTCGAAGGACGGCAGGTCGTCGGCCCGCGGCATGCAGTAATCCATGAAGCTCGCGGTGACGAGCTGGCCGTCGGCATTGTAGCGGGCGCCTTCGAGCAGCGCCTGGCCGACGCCCTGGGCGATGCCGCCATGGACCTGGCCCTCGACGATCATCGGATTGATGACGTTGCCGAAATCATCGACCGCGGCCCAGCGCTCGATTCTGGTGATACCGGTGTCAGGATCGATCTCGAGCTCGCAGATATGGACGCCGGCCGGGAAGGTGAAGTTGGTCGGGTCGTAGAACGCCCCCTCCTTCAGTCCCGGCTCGAGATCCTGGCCGTTGAACTTGTGGGCGACATAGGCTTGCAGCGCGCAGGAGCCGAAATCGAGCTTCCGGTCGGTGCCCTTGACGGTGAAGTTGCCGTCCTTGAAGTCGATATCGGCCTCGTCGGCCTCCAGCACATAGGCGGCGACCTTCTTGCCCTTGGCGATCACCTTGTCGATCGCCTTGAAGATCGCCGACATGCCGACAGCGCCAGAGCGCGAGCCATAGGTGCCCATGCCCATCTGCACCTTGTCGGTGTCGCCATGGACGATCGAGACGTTCTCCAAGGGCACGCCGAGCCGGTCGGAGACGAGCTGGGCGAAGGTCGTCTCATGGCCCTGGCCATGGCTGTGCGAGCCGGTCAGCACCTCGATCGTGCCGATCGGGTTGACCCGGACCTCGGCCGATTCCCACAGGCCGACGCCCGCACCCAGCGAGCCGACCGCCGCAGACGGGGCGATGCCGCAGGCCTCGATATAAGCGGAGAAACCGATGCCACGCAGCTTGCCGTTGCGGGCCGAGTCACGGCGGCGCTTGGGAAAGCCCTTGTAGTCGATCGTGTCCAGCGCCTTCTTCAGCGAGGCGCTGTAATTGCCGGTGTCGTACATCATGATCACCGGCGTCTGGTGCGGGAACTTCTTGACGAAGTTTTGCGTGCGGAACTTGGCCGGGTCCTTGCCGAGCTCGCGCGCTGCGACCTCGACCAGCCGCTCGACCACGAAGGTCGCTTCCGGCCGGCCGGCGCCCCTGTAAGCGTCGACCGGGGCGGTGTTGGTGTAGACCGCATCGACTTCGCAATAGATCGCCGGGATGTCGTACTGGCCCGACAGCAGCGGCGCGTAGAGATAGGTCGGCACCGAGGAGGAGAAGGTCGAGAGATAGGCGCCGAGATTGGCGGTGGTCTTGACCCGCATCGCCAGCATCTTGCCCTCGCCGTCCATGGCGAGCTCGGCATGGGTGACATGGTCGCGGCCATGCGCGTCGGAGAGGAAGGCCTCGGTGCGGTCCGAGGTCCACTTCACCGGCCGGCCGACCTTCTTGGCCACCCAGACGCAGACAGTCTCCTCGGCATAGATGAAGATCTTCGAGCCGAAGCCGCCGCCGACATCCGGCGCGATCACCCGAAGCTTGTTCTCCGGCGCAATGCCGATGAAGGCGGAGAGCACGAGCCGCGCCACATGCGGGTTCTGGCTGGTGGTGTAGAGCGTGAAGGCGCTCTCGCCCTGGTCGTAATCGCCGACCGCAGCGCGCGGCTCCATCGGGTTCGGCACCAGGCGGTTGTTGACGATGTCGAGCTTGGTGACGTGCTTGGCCGCCTTGAAAGCCGCATCCGTGGCGCCCTTGTCGCCGAGATGCCAGTTGAACACCGTATTGTCCGGCGCCTCGGCATGAACTTGCGTCTTCGACTTGGCGGCGCTCGCCGTGTCGGTCACCGCCGGCAGCACCCCGTAATCGACGACGATCGCCTCGGCCGCGTCGCGGGCCTGCGCCAACGTCTCGGCGACCACCACCGCGACATGGTCGCCGACATAGCGGACCTTGCCCTGGGCCAGCGCCGGATGCGGGCCCGCCTTCATCGGCGAGCCGTCCTTGGAATGGATCATCCAGCCGCAGATCAGCCCGCCGACCTTGTCGGCAGCGAGATCGTCGCCGGTGAAGATGCCGAGCACACCCGGCATCGCCGCTGCGGCCTTCGTATCGACCTTCTTCAGCGTGGCGTGGGCATGCGGCGAGCGCAGGAAATAGGCATGGGCCTGGCCCGGCCGGTTGATATCGTCGGTATAGCGGCCCTGGCCGGTGATGAAGCGATGGTCTTCCTTGCGGCGGACGGGAGCGCCGATTCCGGTGGCGGACATGGATTCCTCCTGGCTTGGCGCCTCTTGGCGGGCGCTATCGGCATGTTTCGGGGATCACATCGGAAGAAAGCAGCACCGGCCTTGGCCGGCGCGGCCTCGGGACAACGTTATTCGGCGGCCTGCCGCGCCGGGGCCGCGCCCTTGCCCATCGCCTCGGCGCCGGCAGCAATCGCCTTGACGATGTTGTGGTAGCCGGTGCAGCGGCAGATATTGCCTTCGAGATCCTCGCGGATCGTCTTCTCGTCGAGGCTGTTGCCGCGCCGGTTCACGATATCGACCGCCGACATGATCATGCCCGGCGTGCAGAAGCCGCATTGCAGGCCGTGATGCTCGCGGAAGGCCTCCTGCATCGGATGCAAGGTCCCGCCATTGGCCAGGCCTTCGATCGTCGTCACCTGGGCGCCCTCGCAGGACAGTGCCAGCGTGGTGCAGGCCTTCACCGCCTTGCCGTCGAGATGGACGACACAGGCGCCGCACTGGCTGGTGTCGCAGCCGACATGCGTTCCGGTCAGTCTCAGGTTTTCGCGCAGGAACTGCACCAGGAGGGTGCGCGGATCGACATTCGCGGTGACGGCTTTGCCGTTCACCGTCATGGACAGATTGGCCATGGGGCACTCCTCCGAAAGCCTGTTTTCAGATGCGCCCCGCGACATCTCGACGGGACGCACGATCCGCTCGCCGGCCCGTCATGGGCCAGCGGAGAATTTCCTTGGAACAACTTCAAAAACCAATGTGGACCCGGGATTTTCCGCGGTCAAGCGGGCAGCCATTCCGCAAGCGGGCCGGTTTGGCGACGTTTTTGCATGGTTTTGGCAGTCGCCGCTCGCTGGCCGTCATCGGGACACCGCAACCGACAGGCGAACGCTTGGTAGAATCTTAACCGCATCTGAGCATCATCGTCCGTTGCAATGACGATCTCCGATCGTCGCGCTCACGGATGGCGCGATTGGCCACGATCCTCGAACACGTCCAGCGTCGCCTGACGGCGATCGGCTACGACGAACGCCAGCGCCGGCGCCTGCGCCGCTATCGCGCCATCGTCGAGCGTGTCATCGTCGAGGTCGTCGAGCAGGATTTCGCGCGCGCCTTCGCCATCCACCCGCTGCTGAAGCTGGCGGTCGAGCCGGCCGCGGCCGAGCTCTACGCCGCCGAGGCGAACCATTTCCGCCTGCTCTTCGAAGGCGATTTCGACCAGCACTATTGCGACTCGCTCGAGCGGCTCACCGTGCTGGAGCGGCATGGCCAGGTCGGCGCCCGCGCCCGCGCCTCGATCGCCTTCACCCTGTTCCGGATCTTCCTGGAGGAGAGCCGCACGCGGCTCGTCTTCTCGCGCCGCGACATCCCGCGGGACCTCTTCATCATCGAGCGGATGCTGACCTATGACGTCAACACCGCCATGTCGCTCGACCGCGAGTTCGAGGCGGCGGAGGCCCGCCGCCGCGGCGTCGCCCTCGACGAGGTCGCGGCGACGCTGACCTCGCGGATCGGTCAGCTCGACGGCGCGATCAGCAAGGCGGTCGACCTGTTCGTCGACACCGCCGGCGAGACCTCGGCCGCCAGTAGCTTCATCAAGGACCAGGTCGGCTCGGTCACGCAGACCTCGCTGCTGGTGCGCGAGAAGGCGATGCAGACAGCGGCTGCAACCGAGGAGATGTCGGCGAACATCGCCGAGATCGGCCAGCGCGCCCGCCAGAGCCTCGACATCGCCAACCGGGCCGTCGCCGATGCACAGGCGATGGACAGCGCCATCGCGAGGCTGCGCGAGGTCACCCGCAGCATCGAGACCGTGGTCGGCATGATCGCCGACATCGCGGCGCAGACCAATCTGCTCGCCCTCAACGCCACCATCGAAGCGGCCCGCGCCGGCGAATCCGGCCGCGGCTTCGCCGTGGTCGCAGCCGAGGTGAAGTCGCTGGCGACACAGACCGCGTCGGCGACGCAGGAGATCGCGGCGCAGATCGCGGAGCTCGCGGCCAGCGCCGAGGATTGCGGCGCCCGCGCCACATCGATCGGCGCGACGATCGGCGAGATCAAGGCGGATTCGGAGGCGATCTCGGATGCGGTCGCCCAGCAGAGCAGCGTCACCGGCGGCATCGCCCGACACGCCGCCGAGGTCGCCCACGGCTCGGACGAGGCGATCGACAGCGCGACCCGCGTCAACGACAGCCTCGGCAAGACCGAGAAAGCGCTGGAACGGGCCAACGCAGCGGCAGCCGACATTGCCCTGCAGGTCGGCGCCGCCGAGGCGACAGTGAGCGAGGCGCTGGCGGCGCTGCGCCGGGCGTCTTGAGCGTCAGCCTTCGCTGACCGCCTTGGCAAAATTGGCGAAGAACTCGTCGGCCAGCTTCTTCGAGACCGAATCGATCAGACGCGAGCCGAGCTGCATCAGCTTGCCGCCGACCTGTGCCTCGACCTCGTAACGCAGCAGCGTCTGCCCGCCTTCGGCCTCTTCGAGCATGACCTTGGCGCCGCCCTTGGCGAAGCCGGCAATGCCGCCCTCGCCTTCGCCGACGATGCGATAGCCGTTCGGCGGATCGAGGTCCTGCAATTCGACCTTGCCCTTGAAGGTCGCCTTCACCGGACCGAGCTTGACCTTCACCACCGCCGAGAAATGCGTGTCGTCATCCTTGTTGAGCTGCTCGCAGCCGGGGATGCAGGCCTTCAGCACCTCGGCGTCGTTGAGCTTCTCCCAGACCACCTGCTTGGCCGCGGGCAGCGTCACCTCGCCGTTCATCGTCATCGCCATGGCGTCGCTCCTCACCGTTTCCCGATATGGCCGGCAGGTTGCAGCCGGCCCCGCCCCGGGTCTATCCAAGTTCCTCTCATCCATGGCCGGAAAGCACCGGCGCGCACAAGAGGACGAAGCTGGGATGTGGGTTGCAATGACCGCTCCGCAGGAAGGCGCACCCCGACATGGCTGATGGCGGGCTCTATGGCGAGCTCTTCGCCGACCGGGAGATGGCGGTCCTGCTCGACGATCGCGCCGCGCTGCAGGGCATGCTCGATTTCGAGGCCGCCCTCGCCCGCGCCGAGGCCGAGACCGGCCTCATCCCCACCGCGGCAGCCGACATCATCGCCGGAGAGTGCAAGGCCGAGCTCTATGACATCGCCGCGATCGGCAGGGCCGCGACGCTCGCTGGCAATCCGGCGATCCCGCTGGTCAAGGCGCTGACGGGCCGCGTCGCCGCCGCCGATGCCGAGGCGGCCAAATGGGTGCATTACGGCGCGACCAGCCAGGACGTGATCGATTCCGGCCAGGCCCAGCAGTACCGGGCCGCTCAGGACCTGATCCTCGCCCGTTCCGCCAGCCTCGCCCATGCGCTCGCAGCGTTGGCGCGGGAACATCGGCGCACGCCGATGATCGGCCGCACCTTCCTGCAGCATGCGGTGCCGATCTCCTTCGGGCTCAAGGCCGCCAACTGGCTGAGCCCGATCGTCTCCTTCCATGACGACTTCATGATCTGGGGGGAATCCGCGCATCAGCTCGGTGGCGCCGCCGGCAGTCTCGCCTCGCTCAGCGACAAGGCCGATGCGGTCTCGGAAGCCTTCGCCCGCACTATGCCCTCGATCGGCGCCGTGCGCGTGCCCTGGCACAGCGAGCGCCGGCGCCCGGCTCGGATCGCGACCGAGCTCGGCCTGCTTCTCGGCCATCTCGGCAAGATGGCCGGGGATATCGCCCTGATGGCGCAGACCGAGATCGGCGAGCTCGCCGAGCCGGAAGCGCCCGGCAAGGGCGGCTCCTCCGCCATGCCGCACAAACGCAACCCGGTGCTGTGCACGCTGATCCTCACCGCGGCGAAGCGCACGCCCGGGCTGGTCGCGACCATGCTCGCGGCGATGCCGCAGGAACACGAGCGCGCCATGGGCGGCTGGCATGCGGAATGGCCGACCTTGCGCGAGCTCTTCCTGATCGCCGGCGGCGCTCTGAACCATGCCGTCGCGCTGATCGAAGGGCTCCAGGTCTTCCCGGAGCAGATGCAGTACAATCTCGACCTGACCAACGGGCTGGTGATGGCCGAGCGCGTCTCGCTGGCGCTGGCGCAGACGATCGGCCGCGGCGAAGCGCACCATCTGCTCGAGGAAGCGAGCCGCGACTGCCTCGCCAGCGGCCGCCATCTCAAGGACGTCCTGGCCGACCACCCGAAGCTCGCCGGCAAGCTCTCCAGCGACGAACTCGACGATCTCTTCGACCCCACGACCTATCGCGGCGCGACCGACGCGATCATCGACCGCATCCTCGTGCTCTACGAAGACGAGCGGGAGTATATGAGCGGCAATGGCTGAGCGCCCGGCCGGGCAACAGCCACGGCGGCGCGGCGACGATCCGACCGAAGACTGGAGAGGCCCGCTTCAGAACCCGCCGAAGCGGCGATGGCGGTAGACCAGCCCCGGGCCGGAGCCACCGCCGCCGATCGCCACCACCTGGCCGATCAGGATACGATGCGTCGTGACCCGGTGCACCGCGGCGACGCGGCAATCGAAGCTGGCGAGCGCGCTCGCCAGGGCCGGAGCACCGGTCGACAGCTCGCCCCATTCGCCGACGGAAAAGCGCTCGTCTCCCATCAGGCCGCGCCGGCCCGAGAACACCGTTGCGAGCTCGTGATCGGCCGCCGCCAGCGTGTTGACGCAGAAGATGCCGCTCTCTTCGATCGCCGCGAGCGTCCGGCTGGCGGCTTCGATGCAGACGAGCACGGTCGGAGGCGAAACCGAGACCGAGCTGACGGCAGTTGCCGTCAGTCCCGAGCGGCCGGCCGGCCCCAGGGTCGTCACGATATGAGTGGCGCTCGCCACTTGCGCCATCGCCTCTCGGAAAGCGTGCGCATCGGGGAGCGCAGCGCGTAAGGCGGCATCGACCATGCTGTTCATCGCCCAACTCTGCGCGAGGATACTGCCATTTATCTAGGCGCGCAGGGGTAAAAGGCCAGTTTCAGCAATAGTCGACATAAAGACCCTTTCCACCACAGGGTTAAGATATATCATCTCGCGCCTGCACGTTCACTCCCGCCGCAGCGCCGCCAGCAATCCGGCGCGCAGATGGTGCATCAGCGCGTCGCTCGCCTCGGCGGCGGCGCCCGGCTCGCCCGCCGCCAGCGCCTGGGCAAGCCTCGCATGGTGATGCGCCGCCGGCACGAGATCGACCTGCCGGTCGAAGAAGTACCAGGCGCGGCGGATCAGCGCCTGCAACGGCTCGACGGCACGGCTGGCATAGGGGCTGCGGGCCGCTGCCGCGACCAGCGCATCGAGTTCCTTGTCCAAGCGCATATAGGCGTTGACGTCGTCGACCTCGGCCGCTTCGCGCATCGCCCGCGCTTTGGCGAGGATGGCGCTGCGCTCGCCTGGTCCGGCGCGCTTTGCCGCCTCGGTCGCGATCAGGCGCTCCAGCACCTCGCGGGCATCGAGCGCCGCCATCACGTCGATAGCGTCGATCGCGGTGACGACCACGCCCTTGCGCGGCAGGATCTCGACCAGCCCCTGCTGCGCCAGCCGGATCAGCGCCTCGCGCACCGGCGTGCGGCCGACGCCGACGAGCTCGATCATCTGCGCCTCGGTCAGCACCGCGCCCGGCCGCAAGGACAGGGTCACGATCGCCTCCTCGAGGCGGCGATAGGCCAGGTCGGACAAGCTGGCGCTGGCGCGAACGCCGACGGCATTCTCGCCGGAAACGCGGGCATCCTCGGTCATGGGCGGCACCCGTGATGCTTGACGCTTCAGAGACCATTGATATATCAGAACTTTCAACAAGACCGCAAGGCGGGCGAACCGGCCGGCCGGTCGTAAAAATTCCGCGCATGGAGGCCGAGATGGCGTTCACCTGCACGATCCCCGCCGTCGCCACGCTCCAGCAGGACGACGAGACGGTCCGGATCACGCGCTGGGATTTCGAGCCGGGCGCGGTCACCGGCTGGCACAGCCATGGCTGGCCCTATTTCGTGATCATGCTGGTCGCCGGCACCTTGCGCATCCATGATGGCACCAGGGAGACCGACGTGCCGCTGGAACAGGGTCAGGCCTATATGCGCCAGGCCGGCATCCAGCATGACGTGATGAACGGCTCGCCCCACCCGATCGCCTTCGTCGAGATCGAGGTGAAGCAGCCGGCGGCGCTCAAGCTCCTGCCCACCACATGAAGATCGCGATCATCGGCGCCGGCATCGTCGGCACGGCTACCGCCCATGCCCTGCTCGACGAGAGCCACGAGGTCCTGATCCTCGACAAGGAAGGCCCGGCCTTCGGCCCCTCGCGCGGCAATGCCGGCATCATCGCCCATACCGACGTGCTGCCGATCGCCAGCCCGAACATGCTGCGCAAGGTGCCCGGTTTCCTGCTCGATCCGCTCGGCCCCCTGGCGATCCGCCTCGGCTATCTCCCGCAATTGCTGCCCTGGCTGGCGCGCTTCCTGCTCGCGGCCCGTCCGGGCGCCTATGAGCGCTCGATCGCCGGCATCATCGCGATCCAGCAGCTGGCGCTGCCGGCTTGGCTGTCGCGCGCCGAGAAGGCAGGGCTCGGCGGGCATATCCACCACCGCGGCGCGCTCTACACCTATCGCAACGCGAACGACACCGCCGGTCTCGAAGCACTCGCCAAGCGCCAGCGCGCCGCAGGCATCACCGTCGACATGCTGCGGCCGCAGGAACTGCGCCAGATGGAGCCGGCGCTGAAGGATCGCTTCGCCGGCGGCACCTTCCATCCCGACTGCGCCCATATCAGCGATCCGCTCGCCCTCACCATGGCGCTGTTCGAGACGGCGCTGGCGCGCGGCGCCACCTTCGAGAAGGCGCAGGTCGACAACATCTCGCTGGGTGAGCGCCCTGCCCTGGTTGGCCCGGATGGTTGGCAGCGCGTCGTCGATCGCGTCGTCGTCGCGGCCGGCGCCTGGTCGAAGCCGCTGGCGGCGGCGATGGGCGACAATATCCCGCTCGACACCGAGCGCGGCTACAATGTCAGCTTCCCCGGCGTGACCGGCCTGACCAGCCGCCCGGTCGGCTTCAAGGATGACGGCTTCGTCATGACCCCGCTCGAAAGCGGCCTGCGCATCGGCGGCGCGGTCGAATTCGGCGGGCTTGAGGCGCCCCCTAACCATGCCCGCACCAGGGCGCTCTACGACAAGGCCACGAAGCTGGTGGACGGGCTGCCGGCCTTCGACAGCGGCCGGCTCTGGATGGGCTTTCGGCCCTCACTGCCGGATTCGCTGCCCGTCATCGGCAAGGCGAGCCGCAACCCCAATGTCGTCTACGCCTTCGGCCACGGCCACTATGGCATGACCCAATCGACCGCGACGGCCGATCTCGTCGCCGCGCTGATCGCCGGCCGGCCGCCCGCGATCGACCTGAGCCATTTCAGCCCGCAGCGCTTCTGAAGGGGTTGCGCCCACGTTAGTCTTTGAATCGGCGACTCAAGCAGTGGAATCAAAGCCTCAGCCGGCAAGGACAACCTCATGATCCGATTCGGCTTTGCGCTTTTCCTCACCGGCATGATCTCCGGCTGCGCCGGCCTCGCGCCGCAGGTCTGCGCGCCCGGCCAGCAGGCGATGCTGTCAGCCGAACTGCTGTTCGGCCGCAAGATCGGCGACCGCGTCGGCGTCAGCGAGGCCTCCTTCCGCCAATTCGTCGATGCCGAGGTGACGATACGCTTTCCCGACGGGCTCACCGTCCTTGATGCCAGCGGGCAATATCGCGACCGCCAGCACGGCAGGCTGATCCGCGAGCCGAGCAAGCTCATGCTGATCACGACGCCCGACGAGCCGCACAGCCGCGAGAAGCTCGCCGCCGTCGCCGAGGCCTATAAGCGCCGCTTCAGCCAGCAATCGGTCGGGCTGATCCTGAAGCCGGCCTGCGCGTCGTTCTAGGCGGCGCCTTCGCCTCAGCCGAAGCGCGCCGGAGCGAACGGCGTCGGATCGACGAAGACTTTCTGGCCGCTGACCATCTCGGCGACCATGCGGCCGGTCACCGCCGCGAGCGTCAGCCCGTGATGGGCATGACCGAAGGAGAACCAGAGATTCCGGTGCTTCGGTGCCGGGCCGATGATCGGCATCATGTCGGGCGTGCACGGCCGGTTGCCGAGCCAGGGCTCGGCGTCGAGCCGCTCGCCGAGCGGGAACAGGGTCTTGGCGATCGGCTCGGCGCGGGCTAGCTGCACCGGCGTCTTCGGCGCGCCGCGATTGGCGAACTCTGCACCGGTGGTGAGGCGCACGCCCTGGCGCATCGGCGCCAGGAAATAGCCGCGCTCGGTGTCGAGCACCGGATGGTTCAGCACGGCGTTGCCGAGCGGCTTGTAGTGCATGTGGTAGCCGCGCTTGACCGCCAGCGGCAGGTGGTAGCCGAGCCGTCGCGTCAGCACGTCGGCCCAGGGGCCGAGCGCGACGATCGCATCCATGCCGAGCGCCTTGGTGCCGTCGGCCAGCGTCACGCTCCAGCGATCGCCATCCTGGGCGAGTGTGCCGGCATCGCCCTGGGCGAAGCGCCCGCCGAGCTTCTCGAACAGCGCGAGATAGGCCTTGGACAGGCCGAGCGGGTCGATCACCGTCACCGGATCGGTCCAGTGCAGGCCGCCGATCAGGCTCTGGTCGAGATGCGGCTCCTCGGCGCGCAGCTCGGCCGCGTCGAGCACGCGATGGTTCAGGCCGAAATCGCGCTGCCAGCGCGCCGCTTCCGCCAGCCGAGTCTCCTGCTCGAAGGGCGTCCGGAACACCTTCATCCAGCCCTTGCGGCGCAAGAGATCGGTCGCGCCCGCTTCCTGCGCCAGCGCGTCGTGCTCGGTCACGCAATGCTCGATCAGGGTCGCGTATTTATGCGCGATCGCCTCGTGATGCGAGGCCCGCGAATGCATCCAGTACGACCACAGGAAGGGCGCGAGCTTGGGGATCGCGTTCCAATGGTAGTGCGCATCGATGGTGTTGTTCATCGCATAGCGGATGAGCGCGCCGAAATCGTGCGGGAAACCGTAGGGATAGACGCCCTCGCGCTGGATCAGGCCGGCATTGCCATAGCTGGTCTCGCCGCCGGGCTGACCGCGATCGACCAGCAGCACCGAGCGGCCCGCCTTCTGCAGATGCAGCGCCACCGAAATCCCGACGATGCCTGCCCCAACAACGATCGCGTCCGTGCGCATCAATCCTGCCTCCGCCAGCCTTTCCCACTAGCAAGAATAGCGCCGGCGATGGCGCTGTCAGCCATTTCGTCGAATCTTGCGGATAATCCGGCAAAGTTTCGCAGCTTCTGCCGCACTTGTTGCAATGCAGCAGCCATAGCGGGAAGTCGAGCTGATCCCGCGCAATTTTCTGCGCAGGCATATCCTCGTCATTGCGACAGCGGGACCGGACGCGGCGTCAGGTGCACACCGGCAATCGTGCAGCGGATCGAACCACCGGCCCGCTCGATCGTCGGGATCGCGAGTGGCAATGGTCGCGCACTCTCGCCGATGGCGGCAAGCTGCTCGGGCGTCAGCGCGGAGAAGGCTGTCGTCGAGAGAGCGAGGATGCGCCCGTCCCGCCCCTGCAGCTCGATCGCATTGCCGGCGAATTTCTCGATCTGCGCATTGCTGAGCGGGATCACCTGGCGACCGGCGCGCTCGAAACGATCGACGATCTCGCCACGCCGCCCCACATCGCTGATCATGTCGAGGCCGATCATGGCGAAATCGGTCGCGACACACATCAGCACATTGGTGTGGTAGATGTCGGCGCCGTTGCTGTCCTTGGCCGAGAACACCATCGGCTCGAAATTGAACTGGGTGCAGAAGCGCTCCAGGATGATCGGGTCGGTGCGCTCGGATTTGGCGGCGTAGGCGATGCGGTCGATATGGTCGAGCACCATGGCGCCAGTGCCTTCGAGGAAGAGCCCGTCCGGCTCGAGACCGGAATAGTCGATCACCTCCTGCACCCGGTAGCGGCGCTTCAGCATCTCGATGACGTCGCTGCGGCGCTCGCGCCGGCGGCTCACCGCCTTCATCGGATAGATCGCGACATGGCCGCCGGCATGGGTGGAGAACCAGTTGTTCGGGAAGACGGAATCCGGCGTCTGCCGGCCCTCGTCCTCGAACAGATGCACGGTGACGCCATGCTGCTCCAGCAGCGCGGCCGCATCGGTGATCTCCTGGAAGGCGAGCTCAGCGAGATCGTCCCCCTCCTCCTGCATGCGCTGGAAATGGTTGTCGGCGGCGGTCTCGGTGTTGACCGTGAAATGATGCGGCCGGACCATGACCACGGCCGAGGGAGCCTGGACGGAAAAGGCGGGCTGGCGTGCCATCGAACGATTCTCGCAGGGTCAGTCGGCGGCGCGCTGCAGCATGCCGAAGAGATCGCGCGGCTCGTCGGGATCGGCGATCATGTCGAGGTTCTGGTAGAGGTCCGTGCCGGCGATGCGCTCGCGCAGATAGCGCAGCGCCGAGAAATCCTCGATGGCGAAGCCGACGCTGTCGAACAGCGTGATCTGCCGGGCATCCTGCCGGCCCGGGACCTGGCCAGTGACGACGCGCCAGAGCTCGGTGATCGGATAGTCCTTGTCCATCTGCTGGATCTCGCCCTCGATCCAGGTCTGCGGCGGGTATTCGACGAAGGTGTCGGCACGCAGCAGGATGTCGCGGTGGAGTTCGGTCTTGCCGGGGCAATCACCACCGATGGCGTTGAGATGGACGCCGCGCCCGACCATGTTGTCGGTCAGGATCGTCGCGAACTGCTTGTCGGCGGTGCAGGTGGTGATGATCTCGGCCCCCTCGACCGCGGCTTGCGCCGTGCTGCAGGCGGTGACCGAAAGGCCGCTGCCCTGCAGATTGCACCGCGTCTTCTCGATGGCGATGGGGTCGATGTCGTAGAGCCTGACCGCCTCGATGCCGATGACGGCCTTCATCGCCAGCGCCTGGAACTCGGCCTGGGCGCCATTGCCGATCATCGCCATGGTGCGGGCGCCCTTCGGTGCCAGGTGCCTCGCCGCCATGGCCGAGGTCGCGGCAGTGCGCAGCGCGGTCAGCAGCGTCATCTCGGTGAGCAGGACGGGATAGCCGCTGGCGACCTCTGCGAGCAGCCCGAAGGCCGTGACCGTCTGCAGGCCCGACGCGACGTTCTTCGGATGGCCATTGACGTATTTGAAGCCGTAGATGGTGCCGTCCGAGGTCGGCATCAGTTCGATCACGCCGTCACGCGAATGGCTGGCGACCCGCGGCGTCTTGTCGAAGCTCTCCCAGCGTCGGAAATCCTCCTCGATGCGGTCGGTGAGCTCGCGCAGCATCGTCTCGATGCCGACCCGATGGACGAGGCGCATCATGTTGTCGACGCTGACGAAAGGCACCATCGCCTTCGCGGAGGGTGGAAGTGCGGTCATCGCTAGCGCCAGGTCCCGAGCTGTTGAGAGGCGACTCTACAGCCGACGGCCTGTTGGCCGAAATATCAGAACTGTGTTATTTCCGTCATCCAATTGAACAGATTGCCTATCTAGATTGTTCATTCCGTCAGGACGCTTGATGGTCGCCGAAATCGCCAAATATGTCCCCGATGCGCTCGACCGGGCGCTGATCACGCATCTGCGCGGCGATGGCCGCGCTTCGCTCTCCAAACTGGCGACCGTGCTGGGGGTCGCCCGTGGCACCGTCCAGAACCGGCTGGAGCGGCTGATCGAGACCGGAACGCTGCTCGGCTTCACCGCCCGCGTCCGCGACGACTACGACACGAACGCGGTGCATGCGGTGATGATGGTCGAGGTCGTCGGCAAATCGACGACCCAGGTCATCCGCAAGCTGCGCGGCCTGCCGGAGGTCCATACGCTGCACACGACCAACGGCAATTGGGACCTGGTCGCCAATATCCGCGCCGGCAGCCTCGCCGAATTCGACCGCGTCCTGCGCGAGGTGCGGATGATCGACGGGGTCGCGAACAGCGAAACCAGCCTGCTGCTGAGCAGCGTCTAGGCGGCGCGGATATTGCCCGGAACCGCTCCGTCATCCTGGGCGAGCGAAGCTCGACCCGGGATCCATCGTAGAGCTTCAGTGTCTTACGATGGATCCCGGAGCTGCGCAGCTGCGCCGCTCGCCCAGGATGACGGTTGTGGTTCCGAGCCAAGTCGGCACGGCCTGGAGTCCGGCCCGCGCAATGACGGCGGGCCGCCCTGCGCCTGCACCAGATGACGCCGCCCTCCGGATCAGCCAGTGTGGCGCTCCGTTTTGCTGTTCCGGTCTCGATGTTCGCCGCCCTCGCCTCCGCCCTCGCTCTGCTCGGCCGCTACGGTACGCAGGGCTTTGCGCTCTCGATCTTCCTCGGCCTCGCTCTGCCGCAGTTCTCGGCGGCGGCGCGCCCGCTCCTGCCAATCACGATCTTCTGCTTCACCACCGTGGTGTTCATGCGCGCCGATCTCGGCGTCATCGCCGGGCTGGTGCGCCGGCCGGCGAAGCTGATCGTGACCTGCCTCTGGCTGCTGTTCACACCGGCACTGCTGATCGCCGCCACCCTCGCTCTGCTCGGCCGCGAGGCGCTCGATCCTGGCCTCTTGCTCGGCATTGCGATCATGGGCGCGGCGCCGCCGATCATGTCATCGCCGGCCGTCGCCATCCTCTACGGCTTCGAGCCCTCGCTGATCATCGCCGGCGTCATCGTCACCACAATCGTGAGCCCGCTGATCGCGCCGTTCCTGGTGGATTGGCTGGCGGGAGCCGCCGTTCCGCTCGACCGGCTGGCGCTCGCCCTGCGGCTCGTCATGTTCATCGGCGGCGGCATGGTCGTCGCCTTCGCGATAAGGCGCTGGCTCGGGGCGGAACGCATCCGCGAGCTGAAACCCAATCTCGATGGCTTCGGCGTGCTGATGTATTTCGTCTTCGCCATCGCGGCGATGGACGGCGTCACCAGGGCGGCGCTGGAGCGCCCGGGCCAGGTCGCGCTCTTCCTTGCCGTCGCCTTCCTGGTTTCCGCGGTCGGCCTCGCCAGCGCCTGGCTGGCGCTCCGCCGTTTTCCCGTCTCCGAGCGCTTCATGATCGGCTACGGCACCGGCCAGCGGAACATGGGCCTGCTCGTCGCCGCGCTCGGCGCTGGCGTGCCGCCGACCACCTATCTCTACTTCGCGCTGGCCCAGTTCCCGATCTATCTGCTGCCCTGGCTGCTGCGCGGTGTCGCAGCGCGGATCCGGCGCAGGGAAGCCTCTGCTGACGCGAGCTGACTGCAAGCTTTGCCAGGGTTCCGGCAAGCAAAGCCGGAGTTCCCATCATGATCACGCTCTATTCGGGGCCGCTCAGCCTGTTCTCGCGCAAGGTCGAGATCGCGTTGCGCGAAAAGCATCTCGCCTTCGAGCGCATCATGGTGCCGTTCAACCAGACCACCGGCTACGACCCCAAGCATCCCGAAGTCGTCGCCATCAACCCCAAGCAGCAGGTCCCGGTGCTGAACGATGACGGGATCGTGCTCTACGATTCGACCGTGATCCTCGAATATCTCGAGGACGCCTATCCTGAGCCCCCGCTCTTGCCGCTCTGCCCAGGCGCCCGCGCCCGCTGCCGGCTCGACGAGCTCTATGCCGACGAGATCATGCTGCAGGCGCTGAAGCCGCTGATGCATCGCACCACTCCGCCATCGACCGACCAGACCAGGCGCCTCGCCCAGGAAGCCGACGCGCTGATCGCCGAGCGTACGCTGGAGAAGCACTATGCCGTGCTGGAAGACCGGCTCGCCGGCCGCGACTTCTTCGGCGACGCCGTCTCGGTCGCCGATATCGCCCTGTTCATGAGCGTGCTGTTCTCGCTTCGCCTCGGCGGCCCCTCGCTCGCCCCGTTCGACGGCCTGTCGCGCTGGTTCGAGCGGCTGAAGCTCCGGCCCGCCTTCACCCAGGCCGCCGTCGAGATCGCCGAAGCCGACCGGCGCCTGTCCTTCCCGTTGAAACGAGCGTGATCGCAGCCTTTCGCGATTGCGAGACCGACATCGCGGCGCTAGACCACGCCGCATGAGCACGATCCGCATCGCCCCCTCCATCCTCTCCGCCGATTTCGCCAAGCTCGGCGAAGAGGTCCGCGCCGTCGACGAGGCCGGTGCCGACTGGATCCATTGCGACGTGATGGACGGGCATTTCGTGCCCAACATCACCTTCGGCCCCGATGTGCTGAAGGCGATCCGGCCGCACACCAAGAAGTTCTTCGACGTCCACCTGATGATCGCGCCGGTCGATCCCTACATCGAGGCCTTCGCCAAGGCCGGCGCCGACCTGATCTCCTTCCATGTCGAGGCCGGCGCGCATCCGCACCGGACGCTGCAGGCGATCAAGGCGCAGGGCAAAAAGGCCGGCATCGTGCTCAATCCGGGCACGCCGGCGAGCGCGGCCGAGCCGCTGATCGGCGATGTCGACCTGATCCTCCTGATGACGGTCAACCCCGGCTTCGGCGGCCAGAGCTTCATCCATTCCGTCGTCGACAAGATCGCGCAGGTCCGCGCTTTGATCGGCGAGCGCCCGATCGCGCTCGAGATCGACGGCGGCGTCACGCCGCAGACCGCGCCGCTCTGCATCAAGGCCGGCGCCGACACGCTGGTCGCCGGCTCGGCCGTGTTCAAGGGCGGGCCCTCGGCCTATGCCGACAACATCGCCGCCATCCGCAAGGCGGCAGAGACAGCGCGCGGCGACTGGGTTTGAGGAACCATAAGCGTCATGCTCGGGTCCGCACTTCGCCCGAGCGTCGTCAAATGGCGCTGGGGTGACTAGCGGCCATTGGCATAGTCACAACGCAATGCTGGAGAGGCGGCCTATCGATGCCCAAAGGCGCTTGGCATAACGGGGATCGAAAAGCCCATGATATCCGCCAGTATGCCAGAAGACAACAGGGCCTTTCAGCTCGTTCTTGGAGGCAAGGTCGATAATCGCGGCGGCCGCTTTGCCGCTATAAATTGGGTCAACCACGAGACCTTCTTTTATCGCAAGAAGATCGATCGCCTCGTATACTCCGCTTACCGGTAAGCCATAGCCTTCTCCCAGATAGGCTTCGGTAATGTTGATATGATCACGCGTCAGTTCGACGCCTGCGTTTATCAAGCGCGCACCACCGCGGGCCAATGAAAGGTATGCGCCGACCACATCGGGATAGACATCTTCCGCCACCACAATGCCGCGGATTTCGCTTTCAAAGCCATGGAGCGCGTTGCCCAAGGCGAGTCCTGCATGTGTTCCGCCCGAAGAGCTGGCATGGACGATTGTCCCAACAACACGCTTGTGCGCGCTCATCTGCTCGCGGAGCTCGCCATAAGCCAGGGAAAACCCCAGGCAGCTGCGTTCTGAGGCACATCCGATAGGAAGTCGGTAGACACGTTCTCCGGATCGCTCGAGTTCACCGACCACCGCTTCCGCATGCCGAGCGAGTTCAAGCCAGCTCACATCGCCGACGAAACGCAGCTCGGCACCGAAGAGACCGTCGAGCATCAAGTTTCCGACAGGCTCATGCGGCTCATCGTGACAAAGCAGCAACGTACATTTCAATCCAAGAACGGCGCTTGCAGCAGCGACCGCGCGCGTCGCGTTGGAAAGGCGCGAGCCTTCTGCGACCAGGTGGGTTGCGCCGCAAGCCACCGCATAGGCCAGCTCGACCTCAAGCTTGCGAACTTTGTTGCCCGCGAGACCGACGGCCCCTATGTCGTCACGCTTGCACCAGACCTCGACGCCGATCGCTTCACTGAATCTTTCGAGAAACTGTACCGGAGAAACAAAACCACGTAGATCAAGGCGCGGCAAAGCTTCCAATAACTCCAGAGCAGCCATTCGATAATCCTCTACACACCGTTGGATGCGAGTACTATACTCAAGGAGGAATATCGAAATCCGGACACTGAATACGTGACTTCTGACAAAATGACAGCCGACAACCACACCGGGCATGATCATGCGTTGCCGCCAGATTCGATCGCCATGAAGGTCGTGCAACTGACAGACGTGACGTCCTTCCCGATGGAGCGGCACGCCTGGGGTCAATTCGTGTACTCCCTCGCGGGTGTCATCGAGTTGACCGTAAAAGGCAGCCGCTACGCAGCGCCGCCAGATTTCGGAGTGTGGCTGCCACCCGAAACCGAGCATCTGGCATGGGCAGGCGACGAGACTTCCTACTTTCTATTGGACATTGAACAGATCCTCTGTGGCCGTCTTCCGAGACAAGCCAGCGTCCTCGCTGTGGGGCCTATCGCCAAAGCGATACTCATGGATCTGAAAAAGCGTGGGATAGGCGAGCCTCGAAACGCAGATGATGCCCGGTTGATGCGCGTCCTGATCGATCAGCTAAGTATTGGATCGCCCTTGGAGAGCTTCCTGCCCCTGTCGGATGACCAGGCCTTGAAGCAAGTGCTGGAAGCGCTGTGCAAGAATCCCGGCGACGGGCGCTCCCTTGAAGAATGGGCAAGGCATGTTCACAGCACGGAGCGCACTTTGGCCCGACGCTGCAAGCGGGATCTCGGTATGAGTTTCATGAAGTGGCGCCAGCGGCTTCGTCTCTCTCGGGCGCTTGCCATGCTGTCGGATGGCCTTTCCGTCCAAACGATTGCACAGAAGCTCGGTTACAGCACCACCTCCGCATTCATCGCGATGTTCCAAGGGGCGATCGGTGCGACGCCGAACGCATTCCGAGGTCGTTTGCGGAAGGAAGAAGACGAAATCATCCGTTGAGCCGGGAGCCGCGCTTTGGATCGGCGACGGTCATTCCGGGCTCGGGCCTGCGCCCTCTCAGGAATGACCGCGCGGCCCGACGACTCGGACTTCAAGCCCTACAAATCGATCGCGGCGAAGCCGCCATAGATCATGCGGGCGCCGTCGAACGGCATCGGATTGGCGCCCGGCGCCATGCGCGGGTCTTCCATCATCTTCTGCCAGGCGGCATCGCGCGCCTCCTTGCTCGGCCACTCGACCCAGGCGAAGACCACGACCTCGTCCTCCTTGGCCGCGACCGCCCGGTAGAAGTCGGTCTGCTTGCCGTGCGGGACATCGTCGCCCCAGTTTTCGGCGATCCGCGTCGCGCCGAATTCCTTGAAGATCGGCGCCATCTTGCGGGCGTGCTCGGCATAGGCCCCACGATTGGCGGCCGGCACGGCCGCGACGAAACCATCGACATAGGACATGGAGGTTCTCCCTTGGGACGATGAGATGTTCGAGATTGCCCCTGCCGGAAGGCGAGCGTGAGGCGTCGCCTCGCGTTGAACGCTAGGCGCGGCGAGAACCCGAAGCTGTCAGCAGCGGCCCTCCGGCATTCCGTCAGCGGCCTGTCCATGCTAGCGAGCCGGCGAGCCTTTCATCGTCACGTCGCGAGCCCGCTATGATCCCCCGTTATTCCCGCCCCGAGATGGTCGCGATCTGGGAGCCGCAGACGCGCTTCCGCATCTGGTTCGAGATCGAGGCGCACGCCACCGACAAGCTCGCCGAGCTCGGCGTCGTGCCGAAGGAGGCGGCCGCGACGATCTGGGCCAAGGCCAAGGACGCGACCTTCGACGTCGCCCGCATCGATGAGATCGAGCGCGTCACCAAGCATGACGTCATCGCCTTCCTGACCCATCTCGCCGAGATCGTCGGCCCCGAGGCGCGCTTCGTCCACCAGGGCATGACCTCCTCGGATGTGCTCGACACCACGCTGGCCGTGCAGCTCGCCCGCGCCGCCGACATCCTGATCGCCGATGTCGATGCCCTGCTCGCCGCCATCAGGCGCCGCGCCTTCGAGCACAAGCTGACTCCGACCATCGGCCGCTCGCATGGCATCCATGCCGAGCCGGTGACCTTCGGCCTCAAGCTCGCCCAGGCCTATGCCGAGTTCGACCGCTGCCGCGCCCGGCTCATTGCGGCGCGCGCCGAGATCGCGACCTGCGCCATTTCCGGCGCCGTCGGCACCTTCGCCAATATCGACCCGCAGGTGGAGGAATACGTCGCCGAGAAGATGGGCCTGACGCCAGAGCCGGTCTCGACCCAGGTCATCCCGCGCGACCGCCACGCCATGTTCTTCGCCACGCTCGGCGTCGTCGCCTCCAGCGTCGAGCGCCTGGCGACCGAGATCCGCCATCTCCAGCGCACCGAGGTCTACGAGGCCGAGGAGTATTTCTCGCCGGGCCAGAAGGGCTCCTCGGCGATGCCGCACAAGCGCAACCCCGTCCTGACCGAGAACCTGACCGGCCTCGCCCGGCTGGTACGCGGCATGGTCACCCCGGCGCTGGAGAATGTCGCCCTCTGGCACGAGCGCGACATCTCGCACTCCTCGGTCGAGCGCATGATCGGCCCCGATGCGACGGTGACGCTCGATTTCGCCCTCGCCCGCCTCACCGGCGTCGTCGACAAGCTGCTGATCTACCCGCAGAACATGAGGAAGAACCTCGACAAGCTCGGCGGCCTGCACAATTCGCAGCGCGTCCTGCTCGCCCTGACCCAGGCCGGCGCCAGCCGCGAGGACAGCTATTCCATGGTCCAGCGCAATGCGATGCGCACCTGGGAGCATGGCGAGGACTTCCTCACCAACCTCAAGGCCGACAAGGACGTCACGGCGAAGCTCTCGGTGGCCGAGCTCGAGGCGATGTTCGACGAGGGCTACCACTTCAAGCACGTCGACACGATCTTCCGCCGGGTGTTCGGGGAGGCGTGAGGCAGCGGCTGGATTTCACGGAACTGAACGCTATCTAGCGGCTATGAAAACCTCCGACACCGACATCCTCATCGTCCCCGGCTGGTCGGGCTCCGGGTCCGACCATTGGCAGAGCCGCTGGGAGGCGAAACTCCCGACAGCCCGCCGCGTCGAGCAGGAGGACTGGTACAAGCCGACGCGCGACGGCTGGGCCAACCGCATCGTCGCCGCCGTTCGCGCCGCGACCAGGCCGGTCGTGATCGTCGCCCATTCGGCCGGCTGCAGTGCCGTCGCGCACGCCGCCGAGCATCTGAAGCCGCGCGAGGTCGCCGGCGCCTTCCTGGTCGCGCCGGCCTCCGAGCGGGCCAAGCGGGCGATCCCCGGCATGGCCGACGACTTCACTGCGATCCCGCGCAAGCCCCTGCCCTTCCGCTCGGTGCTGATCGCCAGCGCGACCGACCCTTATTGCACGCCGGACGAGGCCAGGGCCCTGGCCGAAGCCTGGGGCTCGGAATTCGTCGACGCCGGCGACAGCGGCCATATCAACACAGAATCCGGCCATGGCCCCTGGCCGGACGGACTGCTGCGCTTCGCCGGCTTCATGAAGGGCCTGACGGCGGTCTGAGCGGCATGGGGCGCTCTCTCGCTCTGCAGGCGACCTGAAGCAAACCTTTCGCAACCCACAGCGGCATCGGAATGACGGCTTTTGACCCTGGGCAGACATCCGGAGATCCGAATCTCGATTTGGTGATATAAGAGGCGTATTGCGTCAGACAGTATGGCGGATTTCCGAGAATGCGGCTTAACGTCGAGCTATCTGATATCGCTATCCTGCTTCCGATATATCTAGCAATTTTCATTTTCAGGAAGAGCATCGGCGTATTGCTTCACAAAGCAACCACCCCAAGCCTCGAAACCTGGAATGAAATCGAGTCCGGAAAACCCCCTTCTTCGAATAATTTGGTGACCTTGTACTGGATTGCGCTAGTCATAGCATCCACTTTACTGGGCTTCGCGATTGCCGATGCGCTTTTCAGCCGCGGGCAGACCAAATATATATCACTCGATGAATATCGACGGCGCTGGCCTGGCACATAAAGAACCGAACGGAAGCAATCACTCGTGAGGCCCGGCATCAACCTTCGG
>Ga0102589_1000904_pt1 | contig 47435 bp, 41 predicted proteins | sample AraplaMF_Col_mLB_FD_76858 | JGI IMG/M metagenome (GOLD analysis project Ga0102589, IMG submission 76858) | Arabidopsis root microbial communities from the University of North Carolina, USA - plate scrape MF_Col_mLB | ecosystem: Host-associated > Plants > Roots > Endosphere | place: USA...
GCTGTGTGAAGCATAGTATTCATTGCTCCCCCTGAGATTCGTGGATTAATCTCAATAAGCTTCCAGCCATTCTTTGTTAAACGAAGCTCTAAATGCAGCGCACCATTTTCGATGTTAAACGCTTTAACAATAGATTGGAGAACTTCCTCAAGACCAGTTTGAATTTCTTTAGGAGCTTTAGCAAGCACGCCATAACCAGTAATAATAAAACGTTTACCTTGAGTAATTTCTTGTTCAATTATACCGATTACATGAGCATGCTTTTTATAGACAAGTGCTTCTACTAAATATTGCGGGCCTTCGATATATTCTTCTATCATAATTGTTTCAAGTGGATTTTTACTTTGTAGATAGCCCAGGTGTTTCTTCAGTTCGCTCGAGTTGTTTGCTAACAAAACATCTTTGGAGCCTGTAGATTTCGGAGATTTTATAATTAATGGAAATTCTATGTCATTAGTAACGGACTCATTGGGCTTGAGAAGAAAAAACTTTGGAGAATAGGGTTGGTTCTCTAAAAAAATTCTAGTTTTTTCTTTATCCTCCATCATTTCAATAGCTGTTGAAGATGTATAGTTGACACAAAATTCATCACATAAAATGGAGGCAATATGGACAAAAGGATCGACAAAACTAACAATAGATTTTATTTCTAACCCGGTTTTAATTAAGTTATTAATTTCATCTTTCATGTCTTCTATATTCGCAGTATCAATAAGAATCATTTTATGAATATCTGGGTAGGCTTTTCTCTGCTGTAATTGCTTTTCGTTGTTTGTAAAAAGGACAGTAAAATAACCCAATTTTTCTGCTGCTCTCGTTGCTTCGCGACTTGACCCGGACTTGTTTGTGCCGATAAATATAATCGTTTTCAGGTATATCACTCCTTCTATTGGTACTTAGATACTTAATCACCTATATATATATGCGAAGAAACAGATTTCCTCTAGTTATGTATCTTGTCTACATCCAAGCAACTTTTAAGAAGTTACATATACTAGAAAGGAAAGGAGGGGAGATTGATATGAAGCCTCTTACGGTGCGAAATTTAACAGTGATTACTGCAGGTCATTTAGTGCAAGGGGCGGAGGAAGTTTTGATTCACCATGGTGCTTATCGACTGAAGCAAGTGAAAAAAAACAATACCGTCCTTTTTACGAGTAAGCCTATTGTCAACTGGGAAAAATTTGAGCAGTTTTATCCTTTAGTACTTGTAACAGATAGAATATACAGTCAAAATGATATACCTGAGCAAATAATTATTATTAAAGTAACTAATACAGACGAGGCCTATTGGAAATTTGTAAACTTTTACCGAAGTCAATTTAAACTTCCGATTGTAGCCATTACTGGTACTTCAGGTAAATCGACAACAAAAGAAATGATAAAACATATACTTTCTGCTAAAAAAAATGTAACAGCTACGACACTTAGCAGTAATTCTAGAACGGCTTCTTTGCAATATTTACTTAGTATTGATGATCATACCGAAGCAGCCGTTTTTGAAACTGCTGTTGGTTCACCAGGGGATGTCAGAAATGCGGGGAAATATTTCAAGCCGACTATTGGGATTATTACAAATATAGGAGCACATCATTTAAATTATTGTAAAACGTTGGAGGGATATATCCAAGCAAAGGCTGAAATGCTGGACATTATTAGTCCTACAGGCGCATTAATCCTTAATGCAGAGGATATCAACACAAGTAAAATAGATTTATCGAAGTTTCACGGACGCATCATTAAAGTAGGTAAGCATACGTCCTGTGATTTTCGAGCAAGCAATATTTGCTACCACAAAAATGGTATGCTGTTTAACGTTCACCACAAGGGGAAACTTTATGAAATCTTTGTACCAGGTTTTGGCGAGCACCAAGTATATAATGCGCTTGCTGCGATTGCAGCTATTTATGAAATGGGTCTGCCGATTTCTTTAGCGGCTGAACGACTGCAATCATACCAAAAGTTGAATAAACAGCTTCAAGTGTTTAAAGGCATTAATAATTCCATATTAATAGATGATACATGGAATATTACAACTACTTCTTTGGAGGCAGGGTTAAAGGTTTTAAATGCGCTAGGAGAAGGGAAAAAAAAGATTGCCATTATTGGGACGATTACAGATTTAGGGTCTTGGGGATATATCATTCACGAGCAAGCCGGAGAATTAATTAGTCAAATAGGGGTAGACGTACTCATTACGATAGGGGAACATGCAAGCATTATGGCGCATCATGCCGTTGATTTAGGATTAAGTTCACCTGTTTATACTTTTAAAAATAGTACGCGTGTTTATAAATTGTTAGAAGAAATTGTTGATGAAAATACTATCCTTCTTATTAAAGGAGATATGTATAGTAAGGAAGTTTCGAAGTTGGCAGATGATTTAAAAATAAATAAACCATCTTCTTCCAAATAGATTGAATCTATTCACCTGATACTATGTTATTTTTCATCATTTACTCGATGGAGCATACCTAATTGAGCATACCTATAGCCGATCGTAAAAAATGCGGAAGGATAGTCATATATAGCTCATCTATTCAAAAATATCTGTTATAGAAAGGGGGCGAAGTTAACTTGCAACATATCAGTGTGCACGAGATAAGAAAACTTTTGCAAGGAGAATTATTAAACGGTTCTGAAAGCTGGCCTGTAAAACATGCGATTTATTACAACCGACATGAGCTTACACAAAAACATACACTTATGTTTGTTAGTAAAAGAGATACAATCAACTGGCAAGAGATAGATCGAAAGGGGCCATCTTTAGTCATTTCAGATAAATCATCAGAGGAATTGAAAAATGCACTGAAGAATACCACTGTAATACGCGTTAGGAGTATTGTGCAGGCATATTGGAGATTCATTGAATATTACAGAAATCTATTCGAAATACCAGTCGTTGCTTTAACTGGAACATGTGGGAAAACTACTACGAAAGAAATGATTAAACACATAGCAAGTATGGAATGGAATGTTCAAGCATCTGTAAGCAGTAAAAACGAGCCTCGGCAATCTTTGCCATACTTGACCGGAATTGATCAGAACTCAAAAGCAGCTATCTTTGAATTGGGTTTAGGAAATATAGGGAATATTAAACACCAGTGTATGATCTATCAGCCGACGATTGGTATTATTACGAATATCGGTGTCCATCATTTAGACGGATGTATTAATCTTGAAGGGTATATAAAAGCAAAGGCAGAAATTATAGAAGGAATAAAAAAAGATGGCACACTAATCATAAATGGTGATGATGAAAACATTAAAAAGATTCCCTTGCGCAAATTTAAAGGGAAGTTGATTACCTTTGGCGTCCACGAAAATTCAGATTATCAAGCTACGAATATACAATTCACTGAAGGCGGCATGCAATTTGTACTAAAAGTGTCAAATGAGCAATACAAAGTATTTGTTCCGGGATACGGTGAACACCAAGTTTATAATGCATTAGCGGCTATAGCTGCTGTAAAGGAAATGGGACTTTCCATTGATATCGCGATTTCGCATTTAAAAACGTATAAAGCGATGGCAAGACATTTAGAGTTTTCAACTGGCATCGGTGAAAGTACGATTGTAGATGATACTTGGACAAATAACCCAACTTCTGTTGAAGCAGCTCTAAAGGTGTTAGATACGATAGGAAAAGGCAAAAAAATAATTCTTATTTTAGGTGATATTAAGAGATTAGGGAATTTCGAAGAAAAATATCATCGAGAGATTGGCACAATGGTCGCAAAACGAAATGTTGATACGCTTATTACTATTGGCAAAAGAGCAGAAAATATCGCGAATCAAGCGTTGAAAGAAGGTACGAAGGCGGACGTTCATATGTTTAAAGATGTTACAGGAGTGTTAGATGTACTAAAGACAAAGCTTGATAGTGAAACTATTGTACTTATTAAAGGACCAATGTCTAGCAAATCTATGATTGAATTTGCGAATCAGTTAAAAAAAATATAAAAGAAAAAGAAGCTTCCTTAAGGAATGCTTCTTTTTTCTACCTTCAATTTAGAACGGTCTTAAAAAACACGTTTTGCTGTAATATAATGTTGTTTGTAATAGTCAACCATTAGTACTCTTGTAGTTATACCACTAGAACTTGGAATGATAATACGATGGTCTCCTGCATAGATAGCTACTAATGAAGGGGTTTTAGAGCCTGCAACACTATTAAAGAACACTAAATCACCCTTTTTTAAATTGGTACGTGAAACCGTAGTGCCAGCATTCATCAAATCCTTTAAATTAGTTGTACCAAGTTTAACTCCACTCTTGCGATAGACAAAGTCTACATATCCTGGCGCTGTAAAGCGAAGACTTGCTTCATTATTTGTAGAGCTGATCTTTACTTTATTTTTATAATTAAAGGCGTTTTCAACAATTTTATCGCCTTTCGTAGCAGGATTAGCTGAAAGTAGTGTAGGTAATACTCTACGAGCAGTTACATAATTATCTGTATAATATGGTTTACTGTTTAAATCTGAAATAACGATATTTTGCTTAGAATCAGCCATGTGAATCATTTTATTGTTGCCAATATACATTCCCACATGATCGGGATCTGTTCCTGTTTTTTTACTCTTAAAGAAAAGTAAATCGCCTTTTTGTAATTGATTTTTTGCCACGTAAGTACCTTGCTGCATCATGTAATCTTCATTGTAAGTTCCAATGTCGACACCATTTTTCTCGAAAATGTACATGATAAAAGAAGCACAAGAAAATTTATATGGATACGTAGGCTTGTATGTTGTATTACTGTATGTCGCCTGACCAATTAAGCTTTTTCCAGTTTGAATTAATTGCTCAGCTTTCGCAGCAACAGCCTGTGAGTTATTTTGAGCATTCGTTGTTGCAGCCTCTACTTCTATTGGGTGAACAGTTGGTTGTACCACTCCCAATGTACTAAAACCTATCGTCAATGCTAATGTTGTTGTTAAAAATCGTTTATTCATGTTGTTAAGTTCCTCCTGAAGCTATTTGTTAAGTTAAATCCTGTATTGGCTTTTCTCTGGAATTAATCGTAGCATGAAAAAGTAAGGCTTCTTTGAGGTAATTGTTACCACGGCGAATGGGAATTCGCTGTAAACACCTGATACAATAGGCTCCATCGCCTTAATTTACAGTTATATTACAAATGTTTCAGTTGGGTGAAGTAATTGTAGAAACGAAAGGTCATTGGGGCAGTAAAAGCCATGACAGAGGGGGAAACGACGATACATTCGGCATGAAATATTTAGCGATAATCAAGCTATCATTTTTTGGTTTTTGGAAAGCGGATGTCGATAAAATTCAGAAGTTGGGGGATAAAACACGAAAGTTAATCGATAAAATATAACATTTGGCTCATAAAACGAAAAAGTGATCCGATAAAATTGAAAAGTTAGATGACATTTGTAAAAACGACTGTCATGGATGCATTTTTGAAAACATGCCAGTTGAATAGAAATTAACTTTAACTTCTATTCAACTGTTGCTTTTAAATTTCCTGAATCATCTCTACTCTATTACCGAATGGATCTCTAAATTCAAAGCGTTCAAAATGAGGAATAGGAACTGAGTCGATAATTTCTATATGATGTTCGATTAATGTCTTTTTCCATTCACCTATATTTTCAACTTGATAGGCGATATGAGCCTTAGTCGTTAATCTATCAAAGCCATCTTCTGTCCCTACATGTACCTCTTTATTGCCGACTTGTAACCAAAATCCACCTCGTCCTTTAAGCGAATCAGGCTTTTCAAGTTCTTTTAGTCCTAAAACTTGACAGTAAAAATGTTTCCCTTTTTCTTCTTCACCTTTTGGAATTGTAATTTGAACGTGATGTAAGCCTATAACCATTTGTTCTCCTCCTTTCATGCTAATCAATACTTACTTCTAGGATAATAATGGAAAACCCTTTAATTTCTTTCAGCGGGTGTCTAAACACTCGCTGAAATAGAGGAACTCAGTCTAAGAACGTCACGTCCTGTGGCATTACCGAAATGACCGACATCGTGTCGGCCCTCGTGTTGTTGCTGACGCTACGCTTTCACACAGAAAAAAACATGTTGCTGTCGCTACGCTTTCGCACAGAAAAAACCATGTTGCTGTCGCTACGCTTTCGCACAGAAAAAACCATGTTGCTGTCGCACAGAAAAAAACATGTTGCTGACGCTACGCTTTCGCACAAAAAACATCTGAAGACCTAAGCATAAAGCCGATTCCGGACGCATTGTTTATTTGCGCGAAAGTGAAGCGGCAGCGGCAATTATGCCGAGGCATAATTGATTTTCACGAATGAATAGTATTCTTCCGTTCGAATGAAGCCTTTGTAACACCTGTAATAAGTATTAGAGAATAGGCCCATAGAAGCCATGAGGAGAAATAACGATCTACATCAGCTGATAAATTAGGAAAGGTATTATCGAAAACTACTAATACGACTGCATCGATGAGCATTCCAGGTAATACGATACAAATAGCAGCCAGTAATCGCTCTGTACCCTTTATCTTTTTCAAAGAATAAATAGGTATTGTCGCTATCCAAATGAGTGGAATAGCTAAAATAAAAGCGGCTATCATGAATAAAGGTTTTTCAAGGATAAAAAAGTAATTCCCCGTTAATCGGAATACAGCACTTGCTACAAGCCAAATTACAAATCCCCAACATAAAAAGAATGGCATTGTGGTTCCTCCTCAAAATATTTTCCTAGCCGATACAGCGTAGGATTTTTTCCAATTCTTGATAGAATGCATCTACATCGAAATCATCTCGCATCATCACTTGTATGGCTAAACCGTCAATTAAGGCATTGAGTAAAATGCTCCACGTTTCCGCTGTGACACCTTCAATTGGTGGTGTATCCCATAATTTTTCTAAAAAGCTACATAAATGTTCATTTTCAGTTGCTAAAATATGCCCAATTTGCTGTCTAATAGCCGGGTTAGTAAAGCCGAAGACGATTAGGGTGAAAAATAATTTATGATAAAAGGCATCATTTTCATATCGACTTTTTGCAGAGAGAAGTGCAGACTGAATCATTTGCTGATCAATCGTCAAAATCTCATTCCAAGAATTTTCACAGGTATCTTGGACAATTTCGAGAATTATTTGCTCTTTTGATTTGAAATGATAGTAAATAGTTCCTTGTGTCACACCCGCTTGCTCAGCAACAGCCTTTAATGTGAATTTTTCAATCCCTTTTTCTACTAAACTTTGCTTGGCAGCAGTTAATAAATCCGACTTTTCAATCCCAGTAGGTTTTGCCATTGGTTTTCACCTCTTAAGTTATTAGTTAGTTGGATAACTAACTATAAAATAACAAAATATCCCTTAATTTACAAGTTGGTTTTGGTAATGGGGGATACTCATTGGATAAAAGATAGAAAGACTTAATAACACAAGACGCTATGGTATAATAATAAAAACGGAATAATAAGATAGAGGTACAAAGTTGAATAGTTTCTCTTTAAAGACAAAAAAAGTAGGTGAACAAAGTGGGGAAATATCAATTGGATACCAAAGGTAAGGTAGCTGTGCAAAAGTATCATGAAAAACAAAAGCCTGCCAAATTTGATAAAAAGCAGCAACTTGAAAAAATACGTGCGGAGTATTTGAAAAAGAAGCAAAAACAAACAGATAAATAATAAGAATGAAAACATAGGAAGACTAAAATCTTCCTATGTTTTTCTTATTCGAAGTACTTTTTTCAATTAATGATAAATTTATTTGGATTTATAAATGAAAGAGAGAAAAGAAAAACAGCAAAAGTATATTGGTTTTCCTTAAGTTAATTGAAAAGCTCATTTAGAAAAGAATTTAAGGATTAATAAGGAAGATATATCTACAAAATTGTCGATAATAGATCAATGACAAAAGGCTATTTTAGAATTAGTGACGGTATAACAATGAACACAAACCACTATGGTATAATAATAAAAACGGAATAATAAGATAGAGGTACAAATCGTATTTTGATTTGTTTAAAAGGGAAGATCGGTGCAAATCCGACGCTGTCCCGCAACTGTAAATGGGAGCACGTTTCAAAAGACCACTGTTACGACTTGTAATGGGAAGGTGAAAGGTGTGATGAACATAAGCCAGGAGACCTGCCTTTATCTAGTACAACCAAAAAACCTACGAGGATAGGGGGTGTTGAGTGTGACTAGAGAACTTCTCCTGCATGCTCATAGTACGATGATTGCTATAAAAGTAGCTTCTATTAGTAATAGAAAGCTTTTTTCGCCATGGCAATCACCGTACTATGTCGTGTATTTGTCATAGTAGACATCTTTCTGTAAAGGGAAAGATGTTTTTTTATGCTAAAAATGAAGGAGTGTTACACATGAATCCACAAGTAATCGAGTATTATGAAAGCCTGTTAAAATTTGAAATCATGGAAAAGCAGTATACAAGTACTTCTCAAACATTAGGAGAGCTAGTTGAACAGTATGTAGGGCAGGATGCTGTTCATAAAAATGATATTTTAACAGCATATAAAAATGTAATGAAAGAACTAATGGGATAAAGTGAAACTTTAATCAGTGGGGACGAACTACCCCCGCTGATTAATAGTCTTCACCAATCGGGCTTATACGGGCAGTTAAACCCTATGTAACTACATGACTATAGCTTAAATATAGAGAATGGAGAGGTACTGCCCGTTAAAGCGGGATAAAGTGAAACTTTAATCAGTGGGGACGAACTACCCCCACTGATTAATAGTCTTCACCAATCGGGCTTATACGGGCAGTTAAACCCAATGTAACTACGTGACTATAGCTTAAATATAAAATAAGGAGAGGTACTGCCCGTTAAAGCGGGATAAAGTGAAACTTTAATCAGTGGGGACGAACTACCCCCGCTGATTAATAGTCTGCACCAATCGGGCTTATACGGGCAGTTAAACCCAATGTAACTACGTGACTATACCTTAAATATAAAGTAAGGAGAGGTACTGCCCGTTAAAGCGGGATAAAGTGAAACTTTAATCAGTGGGGACGAACTACCCACACTGATTAATAGTCTGCACCAATCGGGCTTATTCGGGGAGGCTACTGCTTATTAAAGTGGAATAAAAGGCTACTAAATGTTCACCATTTTACGGGGCATTAAGTAGCCTTTTTTACTTTAATTCGTTCAGAGCGAGATTCTCTAATAACGTGCTAAATGATTGACATACTAAAAATACAAGAGTATGATTTCGTTGAACAGTTGTTTTGAACACTTGTTCAAAAAAGAGGTGATTCCAATTAATAAAAAATTAGATGAACAAAACGAGAAAAATAAAGAAGTAAAGGAACAAATTTTAAAGGCCGCAAAATCTCTGTTTTCTTCAAGAGGATATGATGGAACAACTGTAAGACAAATTTGTGATGAGGCGAATGTTTCTCTTGCCTTAGTTTCATATCATTTTGGTGGGAAAGAAAATGTTTTTAATGCTTTATTTGAACCTCTTCGCCACACCTTTATGAATGCAAACTACGACTTGAACGATTCATTAGATTCTCTTAAAAGTTTTTGCAGAAATTTTGTCCTTTATCGTACTAACGAACATGAATTGATTGATATTTTGCAGCAAGAGATTGTCATGAATAGTCCCAGATTAGAAATGCTAAAGGATGTTTTTTTACCATCTTGGGAGCAACTCCGTGCTATTTTAGTAGCCTGTAAAGAGCAAAAGACAATTGATTTTGAATCGATTGATATAGCTGTAAATTTTGTTATGGGAACGTTAATGTTCTCCTTTAATAATCCATTTTTAAATCGTTCATCGTACGATAAAACTCCTGAATATATAGCAGATCTTGCAGTAAGCTTCGTATTAGATGGGCTTCATACAAAAAAATAAAAAAGAAGGTTTTAACAATGAAAGCAGCAAAATTATATGGAATAAACGATATCAGAGTTGAAGAAGCAGCGCTTCCAGCATTAGAAAATGGCATGGTTAAAGTTAAAGTTGAATTTGCAGGTATTTGTGGTAGTGATATGCATGAATACGTAGGTGGGGCTTATCCATTCCGTACACAACCAGTGCTAGGGCATGAGTTTGCTGGTGTGGTTGTTGAAGTTGCGGACGGTGTGACACATACAAAAGTAGGTGACCGTGTTGCTATTGAACCACCAATTCCATGTGGAAAATGTGATAACTGTAAACGTGGCTTCTCAAACCTTTGTAAAAAAGGAAAGTCATATGGATATTCAATTTCTGGAGGTTTTGCAGAATATGCAGTTGTTAGGGAAGAAAATGTATATCAAATACCAGATAATATGAGCTTAGAGCTAGGAGCACTAGTCGAACCAACTGCGGTTGCCGTACATGCTGTGCGTCAAAGTCAGTTAAAACTTGGTGATACAGCAGCTATTTTCGGTGCTGGTCCAATCGGATTATTAGTTTTACAAGCAGTAAAAGCAGCAGGCGCTAGTGAAATTTTCGTTGTAGAAGTTTCAGATGAAAGACGTCAAAAAGCCCTTGAGCTTGGTGCAACTTATGTCATTAATCCAATCGATACAGATGCAGCTACCTTTATCCGTGAAAAAACAAACGGTGGTGTCGAAGTAGCTTATGACGCAGCGGGTGTTCAAGCTACATTTACAAGTGGGGTGAATTCTGTCCATCCAGGTGGTGAGTTCAAAATCGTTAGTGTTTGGGAAAGACCTGTTGAATTCAATCCTAATACAGTTGTTTCACCAGAAGTAAAAATTAGTGGTTCATTTGCTTATTTAAATATATTCCCTGAAGTTATTCGTTTACTTGCACGAGGCGTTATTGATGGGAATGCCGTTATTACGAGTCAAATAAGCTTAGACGATATTGTGGAAAAAGGCTTTGAAGCACTAGCAAAAGATCGCAGCCAATGTAAAATTCTTGTGAATATGAATTTGTAATTTTATAGAAGAAGTAGAGTAGTCAAACCTGAAAATTGGGTTTGGCTACTCTTTATTTCTTATAAACTTATTATATTAATAGGAATACATATAATTGTCATAAAAAAACCTTTAGGACTTCATTCTTATTTCACTTTTTATCTATATAATAATTTTGCGCTCCTCCGGCGGATGTCACGGATTTTGAAAGGAAAGAATTGTGCATGCACAATTAAAAATCCGGACTCAATTACGCCAAGGCGAAATTGATTATTATAGATTGGAGAATACAACATGAAAAACACGTTTTATCAAAGCTTTTGGCGAACGCACTTTTATGCCGCATTATTTATTACGCCACTGCTTATTTCGCTAACATTAAGTGGTATAGGCTATTTATTTTATACTGATGTTGAAAATCAGTTATATGATAAATACTTTTTTGGTGAAAGTGGAAAAACCGAGGTACAATCTATTGATGATGCTGTTAAACTTGCAGAAGAATCATATGCTGGCTACAAAACAAATAAAATTATTGAGTTAGAAGAGCCATACAATACACGTTTATCAATGAAAAATGCAGATGGCAAAGAAAAATATGTATTTTTAGATGATCATAACCAAATTATTGGCGGTCAAGATGCTGGTTACACATTTGGGAATATTATTAGAAATATCCATAGTTCCTTATTTATTGGGGGAACTTTTGTCAATTATTTAGTTGAATTAGCTGCTTGCTGGGCTATCTTTTTAATGCTTTCAGGCATTTACATGACGTTTAAAGGAAAACTACTAAAGAAAACAAAACAGACAAACAAACGTCAAAAGAGTAGAAAATTCCATGCCCTTGTTGGAACAATTATTACGATTCCAATGCTTGTTATTATTTTCACAGGTTTACCATGGTCTGCATTTATGGGGAAATACATTTACCAAGCTTCACAAGATTATCCTTCTTTCGGCACGCCATTATTGCAACAGGAGCCACCTACATCTGATGTAAGTGAGATTCCTTGGGCTACTCGTCAAGAAACTCCACCAACGTCAGACTCGGCACATGCAGCTCATCACGGGGGAGGAAATACAGGCTTTGTTGCTAACCCTAACCAACTAAGTGTGGAAAAGCTACAACAAGAAATTGATGCAATGAATATCTCGAAACCATACGCTATTATTTATCCTACTAGCGAAGACGGTGTTTATACGGTTGCAAAATCTAGTAACACAGGTGTCACAGGTCTTGATGTTAGCCCGGATGATGAAACGACAATGTATTTTGATCAATATAGCGGGAAATTTATAGACAAGGTTGGCTATGAGGACTATGGCATTCTTGCAAAATGGTTCACATGGGGTATTCCTTTACATGAAGGTCATTTATTCGGTTGGCCAAATAAATTAATCAATTTACTAGTATGCTTAGCATTTTTAGTAGTTATTGCTTGGGGATTCAGAACATGGCTACTACGAAAGAAACAAGGTATACTATCGGCACCACCTAAAATCTCTCAAAAGGTATCTATTCCTTTTATCATGTTCATGATCATTTTAGGAATACTTATGCCACTATTTGGACTTTCTTTAATTGCTGTCGTCCTTGTAGAATTAATTATTAATTTAGTGTCTAAAAATAAATTAGCAAAAAATGATGTAAATTAAAATTGTAGCGATACTGCATACTCTTTCAGATGAGAGGGTAGCAGTGTCGCTTTTTTACTTTAAGTTCCTGTAAATAGAGTTTTATATTTTTTTAAGTTCATTTTATAAAGTTTTAAGATTTGTGTGGTAAAGTTTTTTTAGTTTAACCTAGGGGAGGAAGAGCATGTCCATTAAAACAAGGTTTTTGCTATCTTATGTAGGTGTGATCATAATAGCTATCACACTATTATTAGCTGCAGGATTTTTATTTTCATTTGCGATTACAGGTGATGTAAAGGCCATTGAGCATTTTTACAAAAAATCCTATGTGCAAAAACCTTTAACAACAGTTGAGGAGAACGCATTTCTGGAATTAAAGTTTTTTGCCAAAAATAATCCCCAGCAGTTATTAGATATTGAGCAGCTTCAGAAAATTGGCGATTCTTCAATTGGAATTGTAGTTAGAAAAGATCATCAGCTTATTTATACTTCACATTCTAATCATAAACAGATGTTACTGAATAGCCTTCCGGGCTTTGAAGCAACGAATATAAATACACGCGACACGATTATGATTGAGAATTCATTTTATACGTATGTAAAGTTCGATTTTTATTTTCCTGATGACACAGAGGGAAGCATTTTTGTCTTAAAACAAGTTAGCTCTCATGCGGAATTAATTAGAGAGCTGCTTCCAATACTTTTAGGTATATTATTTTTATTTTTTATGATGATTATTGGATTATTAAATTATTTAGTATCTAGAAGTATTATCAAGCCGATATCAACCCTAAAAGAGGGAGCTAAACGTATTAAATCTGGAGATTTAAACTTTGCAATTAATGTCCATACGAATGATGAAATTGGGCAATTAAATCGCTCCTTCGAGGAAATGAGAATCAAGTTAAAAGATTCCGTACAATTGCAGTTACAATATGAAGAAAACCGCAAAGAACTACTGTCAAATATTTCACACGATTTAAAAACACCTATTACATCTATTATTGGATATGTAGAGGGGATAAAAGATGGTGTGGCGAATACAGAAGAAAAAATGGATAAATATCTAACTACCATCTATACGAAAGCGAAGGATATGGATTTATTAATTGATGAACTTTTCTTATTTTCAAAGCTGGATTTAAAGAAACTACCATTTAATGTTGAAACAATAGACCTTCATCAATATATAAGAGATTACGTAGAAGAGGCAAGCTTCGACTTAGTTTCTAGAGATATCCAATTGCAATATACTTCGTTTAATAAACCACTTTATGTTAAGGCTGATCGCGATAAATTACGTCGCGTTTTGGCGAATTTATTGAGCAATAGTGAAAAATATATGGATAAGCACGAAAAGCAAATTACTATTTCACTGTTAGAAAAATCAGATGAAGTGATAATTCAAGTAATGGATAATGGAATAGGAATTGACCCTCATGCATTACCTTTAATTTTTGATCGTTTTTATCGGGCTGAGCTATCACGAAATTCTCAAACGGGTGGCAGTGGTTTAGGATTGGCCATTGCTAAACAAATTGTCCTAGAAATGGGTGGAGACATTTGGGGAACTAGTGAATTAAACAAGGGAACAAGCATTTTCTTTTCATTGAAAAAGGCTGAGGAAAAGGTGAGAAACAGTGAAAAAAATATTACTAATTGAAGATGAAGTGAGCATTGCTGAGCTCCAAAGAGATTATTTAGAGATTAATAGTTTTTCAGTTGTTATGGAACATAATGGTGAGGCCGGACTCCAGGAGGCTCTACAGGGACAATATGATTTAATTATTCTAGATATTATGCTTCCGGGAATGAATGGATTTGAGATTTGCAAACAGATTCGTGCAGTTCACAATATTCCAATACTGTTTGTCTCAGCAAAAAAAGAGGATATAGACAAAATACGAGGACTTGGACTAGGCGCGGATGACTATATCACGAAACCATTTAGTCCAAGTGAGCTTGTTGCAAGAGTGAAGGCACATCTATCGAGATATGAACGATTAGCAAGTAATCAACAAACGAATAATATCATTTCTATTCATGGGATTAGCATTGATACTTCTGCAAGAAAGGTTTTTGTCAATGGAGAGGATATTGCCTTTACGACAAAGGAATTTGATCTGCTTGTCTTTTTTTTCAGACATCCCAATCAAGTGCTAAGCAAGGAGCAGCTCTATGAAAGATACTGGGGCTATGAGTCAGCAGCAGATGTTTCGACAGTGACTGTTCATATGAGAAAACTGCGTGAAAAAATTGAACGGGACCCTGCACAGCTTAAATTTTTGGAAACCGTTTGGGGAGCTGGGTATCGGTTAAATGTCTAACGAAATTATCTCGAGTTAGGTGAAGAGTTGTTTTTTCTTGAAAATTTTAGACTTTTTTAAGAAATCATTAATGGATAATTTAGCATTACCACTTAAACTATGGGAAGTATTAAAAAATGTCGTTAGAAGAGGTGTTTAATGATGACAAACATGAAGGTGGTTATGTTGGCGTTATTATTTATACTTCAAGGATGTGCCTCAAATGAAACGGAGGCTTTGTATAATACCAAAGGGGGTAGTGAAATTTTGAAAAATGAATCAACTAGTGAACTATTTAAAGCAGTAGAAAAAGGAGACATCAACGAACTCCAAAGTATTTTGAATAAAAAAGTCGATATTAATGCAAAGGACTCAAACGATCGAACAGCATTGATGATTGCGACGTATAAGCATAATGTAGAGGCGGCAAAGCTATTAATAGACGCAGGAGCTGATGTGAACATTCAGGATAAAATGCTGAACACACCTTTCCTTTATGCAGGTGCAGAAGGCTACCTTGATATTTTAAAGATGACTATTCAAGCTGGTGCAGACCCTACGATTACGAATAGATATGGGGGAACGGCATTAATCCCTGCTGCAGAGCACGGGTATATTGAGGTTATAAAAGAATTATTAACCAATACACAAATTGACGTTAATCATGTCAATCATTTAGGATGGACTGCGCTCATGGAGGCAATCATTTTAAATGACGGTAACCCAACACAGCAAGCAACGATTCAATTGTTAATCGAACATGGTGCAGATGTTCATATAGCAGATGATAATAATGTGACCCCGTTACAACATGCTAAAGAACGAGGATTCAAGGAGATTGAAAAGATTCTCAACGCAGCAGGGGCAGTATAAAAACTAAACTGTAGATGAACTTGATGCCGAGTTGATCTACAGTTTTTTAATAGTTTCTTTTTTATTATTAAATTAATTTTTTTCTTTTTTTATTGTTTTTTAATAGTTTATTTATTGGCAGTTTAGAGATGGATTTTATGATAAATCTTGTAAACAACTTACACAAGTAAAGGAGAGATTTTAAAGATGAAGTTAAGAAAACGTATTGTCCCAACAGCATTAGCACTTTCGGTATTATCAGCTGGTCTCGTAACATTTAACGAGCCTTTAACTGTAGAAGCTGCAGGAAATCATGCAGTAGCAGGCGCTAAAAATGAACAAGTAGCAAAGATTACAAACATTAAGTCATTAAACACAATGACGCTGCAAATTACATTTAACCAACCGTTAGCAGCAGAGGATGTAGATCCGAATAACTTAGAAGCTATTAAAAAACAATTTATATTTAATGGTGACTTAGAGATTGTCAATGTTCCACGATTAATGACTGGTTCAAAGAGTAAATATATTGTACCTGTAACATTCCAGGAAGATGACTATATCTATAAGTTGAGCTATAAAGAACAGCGCAATAAAATTTTTGAAGGAACAGATGAGAAAGTATTTGTTCGTAATGTAGCGCAAGTGACAAACGATACATTTATATTGGAGTCTTTCCAAGAGGATGGCGTTGTGGATTATGCAAATATTATTGAAGCGTATCGTGCAGGTCGTGGAAATCTAGCTTTTAGCTTAGATCGTCATAATCGAGATGCTAGTGGTAAACGCTTCGATATTATATCTTCTTTACGTGATCGCTATGTTACTGTGAAATCAAGCGAAGGGGAAGAGTTTGTAGCGAATTATGTCCCATTTACACAAGCTGCAGATGGCAAACAAGCTCCTCAGTTTAGACTACCTGAAGGGAAAAAACTGAAGCCTGGTGTCACATATCGTATTAACTCTGAATGGGCTGAAATTGATGAAAAAAGCTTATTAGCAAAAGAAATGGTTCCATTTACTATTCAGTCTGCCAAAGCTGTTGATAATAAATCATTTGAATTACAGTTAACAAATGATCCTCAATCTGATTTATTTGCAGGTAGAAGTGTAGAATTACGAGGAAATGATGGAAGTTCACTTCAAGCGCAATATCGATACTCATCACGTAAAGGTGCTGTAGGCATTTTTGATATTGTGAATGGGGGCACATTCAAAGCTAATGTAAATTATACAGTTGTCCCATTAAACAACTGGGCTACAGCGACAAATATAGTCTTAAAAGCGAAATAATGAATCTTTTAGTAGATACCAAATTTTATATCAATCCTAGAATGTTAAAAAATCTCGTCATGACTGGTGACGAGATTTTTTCTAAAGCCACCCTTTATCAGTTGCGACTTGAGTAGCTTGTTGTCTAGACTCGACTTGTAGTTTTTGGATAGAGGTTGATAAATAGTTTCGAATAGTGCCCTTCGTTAAAAATAATTTTTTACTAATCTCATTTGTTGTGAGTCCTTCTTTTACAAGCTGCAGAACAGCAATCTCACGTTCATTTAGCGGATTCTGTTCTTTCATAAACAATGTAGCGGCTAAATCTCTGCTGACGACCTTTTCACCATTCATGACTTTTCTTATCGTTTCAATTAAATAGTCTATAGGTTCATCTTTTAATAAATAACCATGTACCCCACAATCCATCGCTTTTTGTAAATAGCCAGGGCGTGCGAAAGTAGTAACAATCATCACCTTGCACGGTAAATTTGCCTGTTTAATTTTTTCAGCAAGGTCAAGCCCAGAAAGATGCGGCATTTCGATGTCCAAAACACATACATCTGGTAGCTCATGTTGAATATATTCCCACGCTTTTTGACCATCTGAAACTTCTGCGATTACTTTTATATCAGACTCAAACGATAACAAGGAAGTCAAGGCACCACGTAACATTTGTTGATCCTCTGCTAGTAATACTCGTATCATGTAGTTTGCTCCATTCTGTAGTGTTGGATAGGCAGTGTTAACGTCACAATTGTTCCATCTGTCGGTAAATTCTCTATGGAAGCAGTTCCTAGAAGAGCATTCATCCTTTCTTTCATCGATGAAAGTCCATTCCCATGCCCTTGGAAATGTAAGCCGACACCATCGTCAACAATGTTTATTTTTAAAATTCCATTAATAGTATTGATATCTATTTGGCATTTTTTTGCTTGACTATGTTTAATAATATTAGTAGTTGCTTCCCGCAGACATAAGGACAGCATCGTTTCTTCTACACTCGCTAGGAGAAGCTTTGGACAGTTATTTTTAATATTTATTGAAATATCCGCAGTTTGTAAATGCTGTTTACAATGAATAAGCTCACTTTCTAACGAAATAAAATTCATATCGGATACTAATTCTCTAACTTGCTTTAGCGCAGTTCGTGTTGTTGCTAAAATATCATTTAGCTCATCTTTCACACGCATCGTATCTTTATCGACTAATTTTGTAGTTAATTCGGTTTTAATTTTAATCATTGTCAATGTATGACCGATCGTATCGTGAAGGTCCCTTGCAATACGTTGTCTTTCTTCTTGTTGTACGAGCTGGGTATTTACTTCTGTTAATTCTGATTGTAATTTTTTAGACTTTTCTACGTAGTAAATTAGCATTGGGAATAGTAGCTGAATAATCATAACGGGTATTATTACTTGGGATTCTAATTTGAAAGATGCTCCTGATTCAAACCAAATAACTATCAAAAACATAAGGGCAATGGCAAACATTCCTATAGCAATATGCCATTTCTTTTTAGCTCGCCCAATTAAATCAGCAAAAATAAATCCAGAAAATAACATAGCGGATCCTTCATAAATACCTAGTATGATAATAAGAGTAAAGCCTACTAAGGAAGCAATAAGTAAACGCCAATCTTGATTCCATAAAGCAATATAGAAAGCTACTAAAAATAACATAAGGATTATTATTTTAGCCAATAATGGTAATGGAGAATTCGATCCTAATACTACGGTGAATAAAAAAATTAACGAAACTACATCAATAATTAAATAATGTTTTGCCTGATCTCTTGGATAAATCTTTATATTTCGCACCAACCCTTGCAAATTATTTCTGGGTAACACTTTGAATGGCATGTTTTCGAATCCATTCCATCGGTCCAACATGAAAATGCTTAATACAAATATGTGCAATGAAAAATTGGAGGAGGGAAAGGATTAACCAAATACCAATAACTTCAATGCTATTCAATTTCCCACCTAAACCTAAGCCCCAGCCGTAGAAAATAATAGATGCCATAATATTTTGAAGTACATAGCAACTTAATGACATTTTCCCAATCTCACTAAATCTTCTCCATAACCAATCAAGCTTCTTATATTCTACCATTTTACCTAATATTCCAATATAACCAATAGATAGGATTGGTGCAAATAAATAACGAACAGGTAAATCAAATACTCCTCCAGGAATAAAGATTAGAAGATTTAAAGGTACGCCAATAAAAATACCGATTTTAAATAGCTTTTGTCGTGCCTGGCGCCCTTTGTCATTTTGCAAAAATACACCATTTCTCATCAGCTTAACCCCAAGTAAAAATAAAAAGATATTCATCGGGATAATAAAAATAGCTTCCGTTCTATAATAAAGAAAATTTGTTAAACGATACTGTATTTGCTCAAACCAAGTACCATTTTCATAAAGACTAACAACAGGATCGACGCCAGCAAGTGAAGTGTTGGCACCGAGCAATGCACTGACTAAAATTAGCAAAATCATTACTGCGTGGAAACTACCAAAAACGTATAAAGCTCGTTTAATCGCTTTATCACCAAATTTAACGATAAAGGCAACAATTACTGCAGTAACAGCATAGCTCATTAAAATATCGTATTCCATGACTAAGGTGAAGTGGATAAGCCCCTCCATTAATAAAAAGACTATTGTCCAAATATATATTCCTGGCCAAGCATTTCCTTTTCGTAAAGCTTGCTGATATTTTAATTCCAGACCAACACCAAACATGATTGTTAATAAACCAAGGAGTTTACCATTTACGAAAAAGAGGACTACCATTCGTAAAAAATCGTTCAATGACCACCAACCTGAATAATTACTCGTCGTGATATACGAAATATCTCCAAGATAAGCAAAAATCCAAATATTTGTGCCAAGTGTCCCTATTACAGCAAAGCCTCGTAACATATCGATTAAGGGTAATCTTTGTTGAACTTTCATTATGAAATCACTCTTTCTTTGTTTTCTTACAATAATGATAAGAAAACGAAAGGAAAAAACATATTCACACCAGTCAAAGGTTCTTTATGACAGGTGTCATTTTAAGGTGTATCAAAAGCAAAGGAAACAAAAATCCAGCAATACTTTTGCACGGAATATCCTTATAGGATGGATTTTAAAAAATGCTTATCCTTCCCGTGTGTCAGCCTCATACCAATCATTGAGCAAGCGATGGCCATCTCGGAAGGGGACATTATTAAATCGGCTAGTCTATTATTGTCAACGGCATATATATGGCTATAGTTTTCCTAATTAGCGTAAAGATCAGTAATTTTATCAAAAAAATAAATATTGCAAAAACTAATTTGATTAGTTAAAATTGAAATACCATTAGTTTACAGAGGGGATTTGATGTAAAATGAGAGTTGAAAATAGTGGCACAGTGTATCAATTGACCTTTATGCCGAGGATTTTTCCTGTTAATTGTTATTTGGTAGAAGAAGAAAGCGAGCTTACACTGATTGATGCAGCATTACCATATAGTGCAAAAAGTATAATAAAAGCTGCTGAGAATATTGGAAAACCGATTACAAAAATGATCATAACTCATGCACATAATGATCATATAGGAGCGCTAGATACATTAAAAGAATTATTGCCAGATAGTAAGGTGTACATTTCTTCTAGAGATGCGCTTCTATTAGGAGGGGATAATAGCTTGCTACCAAATGAAAAAAATACGCCTATTCGGGGAGGTCTTCCAAAAAATATTAATACCAAACCGGATGTATTACTTGAAGAAGGTGATCGTGTTGGTTCATTAGAAGTAATTGCAACTCCTGGGCATACACCCGGTTCCATTTCTCTTTTCGACACGCGTAATAGAAGTTTAATAGCAGGCGATGCCCTTGTAACTAGAGGAAAGCTGGTAGTATCGGGAATGTCGAATCCGTTGTTTCCGTTTCCTGCTCTTGCTACATGGGATAATGAGACAGCTCTTAAAAGTGCAAAAAAAATAAGCAATCTAAATCCAAGTTTACTTGCAGTAGGACATGGGAAGATGTTAAAGCAACCGTTGGAACGTTTGAACATTGCCATAGCTGAAGCAGAAAAATCTTTTTTATCATCTAAATAGGAAGTGAAAAAAATGTCCCGTCGTATGAAGTTAGATTTCTCTATTATTTTACAAAAGGCAACAGAGATAGCTGATGAACAAGGATTGGATCAGCTTTCAATTGGTCTATTAGCTGAAAAATTGGAAGTACGGCCACCGTCCTTGTATAACCATCTTGATGGCTTAAATGAATTGAAACAGAAATTAGCCATTCAAGGAGTAAAAAAACTACATGAATATATGCTACAAGCTGCAGTAGGACGTTCGGGTGATGACGCCATTCGTGCAATTAGTCAAGCATATCTGCAACTTGTTAGAGAGCATCCGGGGTTGTATGACGCTAGTACTCGCTTTCCAGATGCGAGTGATCAAGAATTACAGCAAGCCCAAGAGTCTGTTGTACAACTAGTACTTCAAGTGCTAGATGCCTATCATTTGCAAGAAGAAATTGCGATTCATATGGTTAGAGGATTACGAAGTATTCTTCATGGGTTCTCTTCGATTGAACAGATGGGGGGATTCGGGATGCCGCTAGATATCAATAAAAGCTTTTCAATCTTAATCAATACCTTTATTGAGGGCATTCATGCAGTTACGATTCATAAAGAACAGTATATGGAGATGAATGACTAAGGGAAGGGGAGAGGACACGGAGGATTGATTTCAGTCGATAATACAAATGAATTAATATTGGAGTAGGAGACTTGACATTGAATACAAGTTCCCTACTCTTTTCACATAGATAGCAGTCGGGATTAATGCTTTCTTTTTGACTAACGTGACATACTACTATTTAGTACATGAATAAATTCTATAATCTAATAGCCCTTCATACTTTAAGATCATTTCAAAATGTTTATCCATTACTTCATAAAGTTCAGGTTCAATATCCTCTGAGTGATTAAGCTCAGGTATTGAGAAAATCGATTTGTTTTTTTGTATACGAATATGTTTAAAACCAGCCTGGTTAAATAAGGCTACCCAATCCTTTTTCATTGAACACGAGTCAAATCCATAAAACTCTTTGACTTCTTTTTCAATTTTCTCTTCAAGCGGTTGCTGAATAGTAAATTCAATAGCAATAAACCGACCGCCATTCTTTAATAAACGAAAGATCTCTTTAAGGGCATTAGGTTTATTGACAAAAGAAAGCACGGATTCAGAAATAATAAAATCAAATGTATGATCGGGTAGCGGTACTTGTTCTACAGAACATTGTATTATTTTTACGGGTAAGCGATTTTTTTTCATTCTCTTTTTAGCCTTTGCGACCATGACAGAATTAATATCAATGCCTGTTACCTTTGCTTCATATGTTTCTGCCAAATAGGCAGCGGTTTGGCCTGTACCACATCCTACATCTAAAATATAGGGTTTATCGCTAATGTTCTCAGCCTGGAATAGTACTTTTGTTAAATTAAGACCACCAGGGTGTGCACCGCCAACACCAAATTTGGACAGAAAATCTAGATAGTTAGAATTTTGAATCGGAATCCCTTCTTTATTCGTATTTTTGTATAATATGAAATTTAAAATAGTATGGTTCCTGTAAGAGAAAAGCTGTCCTAAAGAACCTTTACTAAAAGGAGGGATAGAATAATAAATTATTGGACTTCAATATTTTCACAATAAATATGTATTTTATTTTTCAGCATCTTCTTCGATAGTCTAAACAATAAAAAAATACAGACGTATACTAGTTAAAAGATATTTGATAGGGGGTGAATTGATGCCATTTTATCCGCCTAATTCTAGAATGAGTCCTTTTCCACCAAGAGATAGACAAGGTTATGGCCCTCCTATGCAAGGTAGACCAGGGCAACCCTTTTTTGGTCCTTATCAGCAACCCCAGACTTCTAGATTTGGAAGATTACCACAGCATATAAATACAATTATGGGCCACGCGGGAACAATAACATATGGAGTTAATATGTTAAGACAAATGGGGGCTTTTATTAATTTCTTAAGATAGAATGTAAAATGATTTTATTAGTTGAACATATTAAAATCCCTCTTAAGAGAGTACATTCTTAAGAGGGATTTTTGATTATTTCATTTAATGCTTATTTTGATAAAAGTTGCTTATCTATAATAGAGCGATTTTTCTCTTTGAATACTTCATTATGTGATGATACGACCCCTTGGCGATGGGCAGTAGGCTCTAAATACGTTTTGATAGAGTTCACGGCATTAGCTGCATCCTGAAAAGTCCCTAGAAGGAGATTGATTTTTCCTTCAAACGCTAATATATCACCGGCTGCAAAAATTCCAGGCTGTGCGGTTTCTCCCGTTGCTTTCCCTTCAAAATAGTAATCATCTTTTTTAGGAATGGTGATTGCTTGCTCCAATTCTAATGATGCTTCACGGTTATAGCCATGACTGACAATGACTTCATCGATTTGACGCGTATAGCTTTGTTTTGTTTTTGTGTTTTCACATGTCACTAATTGAATGGCTGTTTTGTCGGCATCGGCTGTTAATTTTGTAATAGTCGTATTACATTCAATCTTTACTCCAGCATCTAAAGCCTCTTGAATTGTTGCCTCATGGGCGGATAATTTATCTTTACGATAAACAACAGTTACGTTTTTAGCGATAGGACTTAGTTCAACTGCCCAGTCGATCGCTGCATTTCCGCCTCCCGAAATAATTATATCCTTGTCTACAAAACGTTGATATGACTGCACGGTATAGTGTAAATTAGTCATTTCATATTTTTCTGCACCTTCTAGTGAAAGCTTTTGAGGATTAATAATACCACCGCCAACGGCTAAAAGAACGGTTTTAGAATAATGTTTATCTCCTTGCGCAGTATGAAGAACAAAAATATCTTCTTGGCGCTCGATAAAATCGATTTTTGTACCTGTTAAAATGGTTGGATGAAACGTTTTTGCCTGTGCAATTAATTGCTTCACAAATTGTTCGCCTAATACAGGGGGATGACCCCCAATATCCCAAATTAGCTTTTCAGGATAAAGTAAAACTTTACCACCAAGCTGTTGTTGACTCTCAATTAATTTCGTTTTCAATCCTCGTAAACCACTATAAAAGGCACTGTATAGGCCTGCAGGACCACCACCAATAATAGTTACATCGTATAAATGTTGCATTTATATCACCACATCCTAAAAAAATAATAAAAAAGTATTTGACAAAACTTTATAAGAAAACTAGACTAATTCTAGTGATAATGATTATCATTGTCGACTAATCGCTATCATAGCATGGAAAGAACAAAAAGGAAAGAGAGGTTACGTTGTGCGTTTACAAGTTGAATCGATTCGTATCGGCTACGAGGACAAAACGATTGTGCATGATTTATCGTTACAAATTCCAGACGGTAAAATAACGACCATTATTGGTTCCAATGGCTGTGGTAAATCTACACTTTTAAAGGCTATTACAAGGATTTTGAAGCATAAGAGTGGACAAGTCATACTAGATGGTCAAAATATTTCCGAGATGAATACAAAAGAATTAGCGAAAGAGCTAGCCATATTGCCACAAAGTCCGGAAAGTGCACATGGTTTAACAGTGGAAGAGCTTGTATCCTACGGTCGATTTCCATATCAAAAGGGCTTCGGTAATTTATCGCAAAAGGATAAAGAAATGATTGACTGGGCCTTAAAGGTAACTAAAACGGATGACTTTCGTCTGAACACAGTTGATGCCTTATCAGGTGGACAACGTCAACGGGTGTGGATCGCGATGGCATTAGCCCAAGAAACCGATATTATTTTTTTAGATGAGCCAACTACTTATTTAGATATGGCCCATCAATTAGAGGTTTTGGAATTACTTAACAAGCTTAACGAAGAAGAAGGCCGCACAATTGTCATGGTGTTACATGATTTAAATCAGGCAGCACGCTTTTCAGATTATATTGTTGCGCTATCAAAAGGAGAGCTAGTGAAGTTTGGTACTGCAGAGGAAGTTATAGTGCCTGAAGTATTAGAAAAAGTGTTTAATATTGATGCAGTCATTGGTAAGGATCCTCGAACAGATAAGCCAATGTGCATTACATATAACTTACTACAAACAGTGTAAAAGGAGATAGATTTATGAAAAAGTGGTTATTACCAATGTTTATGATGGTCGTACTAGTGCTTGCAGCGTGCGGCAATAAAGAAGAGAAGGCGGATGAGGGCTCAAAAGATAAGGAATCTGCAGAAACGATTACGTATCAATCAGAAGCTGGCCCTGTTGAAGTACCAGCAAAACCTAAACGTGTAGTTGTATTATCTTCATTTGTTGGGCATTTACTACAGCTTGACGTTAATGTTGTCGGGATTGATTCATGGGCTGCAGATAATCCAAACTTCCAAGATGATATTAAAGATGCAGTAGTTGTTGAGAATACGGATATCGAAAAAATTATTGAGCTTGAGCCAGATTTAATTATTGGTTTAAATGGTATTGAAAATGCAGATAAATTAGCAGAAATCGCACCAACTGTGTTGTTCACTTATGGTAAAGTGGATTATTTACAGCAATTTATCGAAATCGGTAAAGTTGTGAACAAAGAAAAAGAAGCAACTGATTGGGTAAAAGATTTTAAAGAACGTGCTGCAGAGACGGGTACAAAAATTAAAGAAAAAATAGGCGAAGATGCAACGGTTACAGTCGCAGAAATGTTTAATAAACAAATGTATGTGTATGGAGATAACTGGGGTCGAGGAACAGAAATTTTATATCAAGAAATGGGCTTGAAAATGCCTGAAAAAGTAAAACAAGATGCTTTAAAACCAGGTTATTTTGCAATATCTACAGAAGTATTAAATGAATATGCAGGTGACTATGTGATTTTTAGTACGTTTAAAGGTGAGGATAGCGCCATTAAAAATGCTGCATGGTTTAAGGATTTAGAAGCGGTGAAGAATGGTCATTTATTTGAAGTGAGTGGCAACGAATTTTACTTTAATGATCCAAAAACTTTAGAATATCAACTAGATTTCTTTGAAAAGAAATTTTTACAATAATTTCAGTAGAGAGTAGCGAAGGCAAATGATAAAGTTTCGAAATTTCCCGTTTTGGCTTCAAGTATTGCTTGCACTGATCTTATTAGCAGTAACAGTTACGATCTCGCTTTGTATAGGCGCGGCTAATACGAGTATTCAAGATGTTTATCAAGCGATTGTCGGACAAGACGGTGGCAAGCACTACTCTGTATTACGTGAAATTCGATTTCCTCGTATTATTGCTGCTATTTTTGTAGGTAGTGCACTTGCAGTTGCTGGGGCTATTATGCAAGGAGTTACTAGAAATCCATTAGCAGATCCAGGTCTCCTTGGTCTAACAGCAGGTGCAAATGCGGCACTAGCATTGACGATGGCATTTATTCCAAATACCTCATACTATATGTTTATTTTTGCATGTTTCATAGGTGCGGGTGTAGGGATGATTGTTGTGTATGGTATTGGCGCTTCAACGAAGAATGGCTTTTCTCCATTAAAGTTAGTCTTAGCTGGGGCAGCCGTATCCGCGCTATTACAAGCAATAGCAGATGGAACGGGAATATTATTTAAAATTTCAAAAGATGTTTCGATGTGGACGAGTGGTGGTTTAATTGGCACTACATGGCAAGCTTTAATAATTGTCCCTGTTATTTTAATAGGATTAGGGGTAGTTTTTGTGTTTAGTCGTCAGCTAACCATTTTAAGTTTAAATGAAGAAGTAGCTGTCGGGTTAGGACAAAAAACAACAGCCATTAAAGGGATTATGATGTTTGTCGTTGTTATTCTTGCAGGCTCCGCAGTTGCGCTAGTAGGCAATTTAGCATTTGTTGGGTTAATGGTACCACATATTGTCCGAGCACTTGTTGGCACAGACTATCGATTTGTCCTACCGATGAGTGCTATTATCGGTGGATGGTTAATGGTGACAGCGGATTTTGTGGGTAGAATGATTAATGCTCCATATGAAACACCGGTAATTGCAATTATTTCAATTATCGGCCTTCCGTTCTTCTTACTTCTTGTTCGAAAGGGAGGTCGTCAAATTGTTTAAAATCGGACGAAAAAAACAACGTAGGTGGCTCATGATTTGGATGCTATTAACAATAGCTATTTTTGTAATGGGTATTTCACTGGGAGCAGCCTCAGTTTCGATTGATCGCATAATACCGATTTTACTTGGAGACGGTAGCTTCAAAGAATCATTCGTATTGTTCTCTGTTCGCTTGCCGAGATTATTTGTGCTAGCAGCAGCAGGGATGGCGTTAGCATTAGCTGGTGCTGTCTTGCAAGGGGTAACACGTAATGATTTAGCGGACCCTGGTATTATCGGGATTAATGCTGGAGCAGGTGTAGGAATTACGCTATTTTATCTCCTTGTTAATGGTGATTTACCTCATTTCGCGTATGTGTTACCACTTATAGGATTTGCCAGCGCATTATTAACAGCACTCCTCATCTACTTTTTCTCATATAAGCGCAATGAGGGTGTGCAGCCGATCCAACTCATTTTAGTCGGGGTAGGTGTAGCATCTGCCTTAGCAGGTGTAATGATGCTATTAATTTCCTCTGCTGAACGTAGTGATGTGCAATTTATCGCACAATGGCTTGCGGGTAATGTTTGGGGAACAGACTGGCCATTTTTCTGGGCTTTATTGCCTTGGCTTGTGCTAGGCATTCCATTTATTTTGTATAAAGCAAATGTGTTAAATGTACTTGCAATGGCCGAACCAACTGCGGTTGGCTTAGGCTTAAACATCGAACGAGAGCGTTTGCAATTATTAGTTGTCTCTGTCGCATTAGCTGCGGCAGCTGTATCGATCACAGGAGGCATTGCCTTTATCGGTCTGATGGCTCCCCATATTGCAAAGCAGCTTGTCGGACCGCGCTACCAGTTCTTTTTACCGCTCACATTATTGATCGGCGCCAGCTTACTAATGCTTGCGGATACGATTGGCCGCGTAGCTATTTCGAGTGCGACAGTACCAGCAGGTATTGTTGTAGCCTGTATCGGCGCCCCATATTTTTTATATTTACTACGTAAAAACGACTGAATGGCTTTGGCTGTTCAGTTGTTTTTTTGTTGAACGAACGTTGGTCTGTGAATTCAAAAATGTGGATAGAAAGCCGAGAATGATGGATAGGGTGCTCAAAGTCGTGGATAGAAATCCGAGAATGATGGATAGCTTGCTCAAAAACGTGGATAGAAAGTTGAGAATGATGGATATTAGCGTCGTCAAAGTGGCGGTATGAAGCAGAAAAGTAGTAGGCGATGCTAGAACAAGGCGATTTTTCCATTCTTTATATCTACAAAAATGGGCTATAAATTTAATTTGCCAATTTGTATTTCAAGTTTTTTTGAACCTCTTTTTTTACTGGTAATTATTTATATAATAAATACAGGAGGGGTGAGACAATGATTTTATTAGCACGGCAGCAATCACAAATGCAAAAAATGCTAGAAGCTTTGATAAGAAGGTTGCCTAGTACACATGTAGACTACATGAATCATTTTAGTAGGTTAATGCGAATACAAGCTGGCTTTGCTGGAGAAAAACGAGTAGATGCAGAATGGCTTGAAATTAATTTGCCCAACCCACATTATTTCCTTCATGATTTACAAATACTTAATCACTTCGGGACGACACATCAAATAGACACTATATTATTATGCCCTCATTTTATATTAATCCTAGAAATAAAAAACATAACAGGCTTCCTGGAATACGATGAGTCATTTACTCAATTTACAAGGACTACTGCAGAAGGTGATGTTGAGGGAATGATTGATCCTTTTCATCAAGTTGGACGACACGCCGAGTTGTTAAAGGGAATATTACAGCATTACAAAGTTGAGATTCCTGTTCATTATGCAGTCGTTTTGGCAACAAAAAATGCTATTTTATCAGAGAGTTTAAAAGGGCAACCAATATTTCATGTTTCAGGATTACGTTACTATGTAAGGAATTGTCTTAAACAGCATAAAGAGGTGATACTAGAAGATGATCTCTTTCTTTTTGCTACGAAATTATTGACCAGACATATGCCAATTAAAAGAGAAATAAGCGTTCCTGTACAGGATCTTCTAAAAGGCGTGTTATGTATACGTTGTTCAAATGGACAGCAAATGAGCTATTCCAATAAAAAATGGACTTGCCAACGCTGCGGACTAGTTGATCAGGATGCTATTTTCAGAACGCTTGAAGATTACAAGTTATTAGTGGGCGATTCGTTAACGAATAAAAGCTTTTGTGAGTTTTTCGCAATAGATTCACCAAATTTAGCGTATAGGCTATTGCAGAAATTACCTTTGAAAGCTGAAGGAATAAAGAAACATAGAAAATATTGGATTAAGGATGGATAGCTCAGTCAAAGTCGGGGATAAAGCCCGCTCAAAACCGTGGATAGAAAGCCGAGAATGGTGGATAGAACGTTCAAAATCGTGGATAGAAAGCCGAGAACCGTGGATAGAACGCTCAAAATCGTGGATAGAAAGCAGAACCGTGGATAGAACGTTCAAAATCGTGGATAGAAAGCCGAGAACCGTGGATAGAGCGCTCAAAATCGTGGATAGAGAGCAGAACCGTGGATAGAGCGCTCAAAATCTTGGATAGAAAGCCGAGAACCGTGGATAGAGCGCTCAGAATCGTGGATAAAAAGCCGAAACGTGGATAGAACGTTCAAAATCGTGGATAGAAAGCCGAAACGTGGATAGAACGTTCAAAATCGTGGATAGAAAGCCAAGAACCGTGGATAGAGCGCTCAAAACCGTGGATAGAACAACCAGACCGACGGACCCCCCCAGCTCAAAATCCCAAATTTCACCGTTAATCCCTACTAGACAAATAAAAAATAAAGATATATAGTTAGTTAGGCTAACTAATCAAAAAGGAGTGGTAATGTTGACGATCGAACAAGAATTTTTTAATCAGTACCGCTTAATGTATAGACCGTTTATCAATCTAATAAATGTGCAGCTAGGGAAATATCAGCTGTATAGCTCTCAATGGGCTCTCCTTCGGTTATTGATGGATAAAGGGCCACATACATTTGTGGACATTGCGAATTTCATGTTTATTGAAAAGCCGAGTGTGACGAGGCTTGTGCAAAAGCTTGTGGAACTCGGCTATGTGGAAACGGTAGCGGGTAGGGATAAGCGTGAAAAGCTTGTACAATTAACGGCTCATGGTGAAAAGATTGTGCAAGAAATTCAAGCGCATTTAAAACCAACTACGGAACAGGCACTCGCGGGGGTTTCAGAGCGGGATATTGAAATTGCGACACAAGTGTTAGCGAACATTTGTGCAAACATCAATCGGTAGGAGAGAGTAAAGTGGAAACAACTAGACATAAATTATGGACGAAGGACTTTTTAATCGTCTCGCTTATTAATTTCACCATTACATTAATATTTTTTCTATTGATGGTAACGATTGCAGGATACGCGGTTGAGCATTTTGGGGCTTCAACTAGTACGGCAGGGCTTGTATCGAGTATTTTTATTATCGGTACTTTATTTGGTCGTCTCGGGACAGGGCGTATTATTGGGGATTGGGGTAGCAAAAAAACATTATTTTTTGGGTTATTATTGTTTATGCTATCTACGATGTCTTATTTTATCGCGACGAATTTGCCGCTTCTAATGCTCAATCGTTTAGTACAGGGCATTGCACTTGGGATGGCTAGTACGGCGACAGGAACAATTATTGCACAAATTTTACCGTCTGATCGACGAGGGGAAGGTATCGGTTATTATAGCTTAAGTGCTATTTTAGCTACTGCTATCGGACCGTTTGTAGGTATTCTTTTAACGCAGCTGTTTGAAGATTATCGGATGATTTTTGCTGTCGATTCCGTATTAGCTATTGTGTGTTTTTTGTTGTATTTTATTGTAACCGTTCCAGATGCACCGAAGAAAGCTAAAGAAATGGCGGAGAAAACAGGCTTTAAGCTCACTAATTTTATCGAAATGCGTGCTGTGCCAATTGCTTTTGTGGCGCTCGTTATTGGCTTTGCTTACTCAGGGGTTATGTCATTCATGACGTTTTACGCGAAAGAGCTTGATTTGGTAACAGCGGGAAGTTATTTCTTTATTATATACGCAATTGTTATATTAGCGACACGTCCTTTTACAGGGAAATTACTAGACACTAGAGGCGCAAATATTGTGATCTACCCATGTCTAGTTATATTCGCAATTGGTATGTATACCTTTAGTACGGCGACAAATAGTGTTGTATTTTTACTAGCCGCAGCTTGTATAGGGATAGGTTATGGCAATTTCAATTCAGTAGCGCAAGCGATAGCGATTAAAGTTACACCAAATGAGCGATTAGGACTTGCGACATCGACATATTTTATTTTATATGATTTAGGTTTAGGTGTTGGTCCTTATTTCTTAGGATTCTTCGTTCCAACTTCGGGGTACAGTGCCATTTTCTTTGCGATGGTATTTGTTATTTTAGCGTCAATTTTCCTTTATTATTTCTTATATGGAAAATATGAAAATTTGAAACGAGCGGAAATTTTGTAGTTTAGAATCATTATATTTTAGAAAAAACGGCATTTTACTAGTTGTTTGAATATATCAACTAGAAAATGTCGTTTTTTTCTTTAAATAAAAATACTTCTTGCAATTGTATTTGATAATCATTATCATTCTCGATATAAACTATTTCGGAAGTAGGTACTTAGCATGAAAAAAACATCATTATTGTCAGTATTAGTTGCAGGAGGTATTCTAATGACTGGCTGTGGTAATACAGATGAAGCTAAAAAAGAAGATAAGCCAGCTACAGAGCAAGCAGAAAAAGCTACAAAAGTTGATTTATCTGCTGAACTAGCAGCCTATAAAACATTTGCATTAGAGCAAATGGACCAATTCTTAGTAGAAACGGGAAAATTTGTGGACGCATTTAAGGCTGGTAAAATTGAAGAAGCGAAAGCAGCCTATGCACCGGCACGTATGTATTTTGAGCGTTCGGAGCCAATTGCAGAAAGCTTTGGTGACCTTGACCCACGAATTGATGGCCGTTTAGCTGATATTCAAGAAGAAGGCAAGGGCGAAGAAGAATGGTCAGGCTATCATAAGTTGGAACATGCGCTTTGGGTAGAAAACAAAACTGCAGGCTACGAGGCAGTTGCAGATCAATTACTAGCAGATGCAAAAGAATTACACGCATTAGTTCAAACTGTAGAAGTAACACCAGATTTAATGATTACAGGTGCGGTTGATTTATTAAATGAAGTATCAACATCAAAAATCACTGGTGAAGAAGAAATCTATTCTCACACAGACCTTTATGACTTTAAAGCAAACATCGAAGGTGCAGAAAAAATCTTTGAAATCCTACGTTCAAAATTAGAAGCGAAAGACAAAGATTTAGTAGCAACATTAGATGAAAAATTCAAAGCAGTAGATGACTTATTAGCGAAGCATGCAACTGCGGATGGCGGATATGTTTCTTACGAAAAATTAACTGATGAAGATACAAAAGCACTTTCAGCAGCGGTTAATCAACTTGGAGAGCCATTAAGTCAAATGGGTATTATTTTAGAGTAATTTTTGGAGTGATAATAAATGACAGTGTCAAATGATGAAAAATGGATGAATAAAAAAATTTCAAGACGTGACATGTTAAAGCTAACAGGTATCGGGGCAGCTGGTATAGCTATCGGTGCCTCTGGCTTAGGGGGTGTTATGAAAGTAATGGGCTACGATGTGTTCGAGCCTGTTGCGGATAGCACGACTGCACGTAATAAAGTTGATTTTTATGGAAAACATCAATCTGGCATTATTACACCAGTTCAGACAAATATTTATTTTGCTTCTTTAGATGTTTTATTTACATCAAAGAAAGACCTACAAGAGTTGTTCAAAAAATGGACACCTCTTGTTGTACGTTTAATGAATGGTGAATTTATGGTAGATTTAACAACAAATACTAGAGTTCCTACAGGAGATACAGGTGAAGCAGAAGGTTTAGACGCTTCAAATTTATCAATTACTATAGGTGTTGGCCCATCTTTGTTTGATAAGCTTGGGATCCAACATTTGAAGCCTGCGGAATTAAATGATTTACCACATTTCCCAAAAGATCAGCTACAAAAAGAACTTACAGGTGGAGATCTTTGTATTCAGGCATGTGCAGATGACCCACAGGTAGCATTCCACGCAGTACGTAACCTAGTTCGTGCAGCATCTGGAAAGGTAGAAATTAAATGGTCACAGTCAGGATTTAACTCATTCCCAGCTAGTGGAGGAACACCGAGAAATTTATTTGCATTCAAGGATGGCACTGGAAATCCATCGACTTCCGATGACAAAGATTTAAATAAAGTTGTCTGGGTCGATAAAGGCTGGCTAAAAGGCGGCTCTTATTTAGTCGCACGTAAAGTTCAAATGCATCTTGAAACATGGGATCGCACATCTTTGAAAGATCAGGAGGCAACATTTGGTCGCTATCGCGATAGTGGTGCACCTTTTGGTAAAAAGAAAGAGTTCGATGATTTCGATGTAGAGGCGAAGGATAGCAACGGTGAGTATATTATGCCAGATACGTCGCACGTACATTTGGCGCGTAAGTCTGGTGCGCGTATGTTACGTCGTTCCTATTCTTATGCTTCTGGTGTTATGACGAATACGGGAGCGCATGATGCGGGACTCATGTTTATTTCTTTTCAAAAGGACCCAGCTCAATTTATAAAAGTTCAAAATAGCTTAGGACGTATGGATAAAATGAATGAGTATACTACACATCGAGGCAGCGCAGTGTTCGCTTGCTTCCCTGGTGTACAAAAGGGGAGTTATATAGGTGAAGCACTTTTTAACGCGCTGTAGTTTAGTACTTTGCTTGTTATTGGCACTTGCTGTACCAGTACAGGCAGCGCAATCTTATAGTCACTTATACATTTCTATTAGTGATGCGCTAATGAATACGAAGCAGGATAAGGAATCTGAAGCTGAGCAAGCTCTTGAACAGTTTGCTACAGGCTGGGCGTCGGTCACATCTGAGCAAAAAGAAGCAAAAGAAAAAGTCGATATTATTCTTGCTCAAGCAGTAGAAGCTACGGCTAAGGATGAACGTTTAAAGGCACTATCTGAATTGTCAAATGCCTTACGTGCATTAGAAAAGCTTGAGAATCCTGTAGACGAAGCGGCGCAGCGTGCAGAGTTTGGGCAAAAGTTTAAACCAATCATGGCGGACTTTGAGAAAGCTTTAGCAAGTGGGGACATAACAGAAATCGATGAAGCCTATAAAGACTTTAATATCAAATGGAATAAAAATGAAAGACCTGTGCGTGAGCAAAGTATCGCGATGTATGGGCAAATTGAAACACAAATGGCGTTTTTACGCATTTCCATTTCCGCTGAGGAACCTGATGTAGAGCTTATGAAGTCCCAATTTGCTGACTTAAAGCAAACAATAGAAGATTTTGTGGCTGGTAAGGAAACAGCAGAAGTAGTGGAAGGGGAATATTCATTAGCTACATTAATTGCTTATATTGATGAGGCGAACGATTTTATCGATGCAGGTGATTATAAAGCAGCTTCTGATAAAATTCGTGAATTCATAACTATTTGGCCAAGTGTGGAAATTGAAATCTCCACTCGTAATGGTAGTCTATATACTAAAATAGAAAGTGAAATGCCGATTATCGCTAGTGATTTATTAAAATCGACAGTTGATAAAAAAGGTATTAAAAGCAAGCTAGATAATATTCGTACCGAAATCGAGCTGATCCAAGGGAATACAGATTATTCATTTTGGGATGCTGCTCTTATTTTACTGCGTGAAGGGTTAGAAGCCTTGCTCATTATTTTAGCTTTAGTATCTTTCTTAGATAAATCAGGACAAAAGTCAATGCGTAAATGGATTTATGTTGGCGCATTTGTAGGGATTCTTTTATCTGCAGTTGCTGCGGTATTAATGTCTACAATTTTTAATTCTGCAACGATTGATACTAATCGAGAGTTAATGGAAGGATATGTTGGCTTACTTGCAGCAGCAATGATGATTGGAGTAGGTATTTGGCTCCATAGTAAATCGAGTGTGGTAAGCTGGAATCGCTATATTTCCAAACAAATGGGCAATGCCATTTCTACTGGCTCGGTGTTTGCGATGGCATCAATTAGCTTTTTATCTGTTTTCCGTGAAGGGGCAGAAACACTTGTCTTCTATGCAGGAATTGCACCTAAAATGGAGACATCTCAGTTTGTGCTAGGGATCGTAGTAGCGCTTTTAATATTAGCTATTTTTGCAGTTGTGTTATTTAAAGCTAGTGGGAAAATTCCAATTCATAAATTTTTCGCTGTAGCTACGGTGTTAATCTACGTATTGGCCTTTAAAATTATTGGTGTCAGTCTGCATACATTGCAGTTAAGAGATACCGTTTCGACAACAATTGTAGATGGCTTGCCGGTTGTCAACTTCATTGGTTTTTATCCAACAGTAGAAACAATAATTGGACAAGCGATTTTACTTTTACTTGTTGTAGGTACGATCATTTATAAAAAGAAACAAAAATAAATAGAAGGGCAGATGAATATACTTTCATCTGCCCTTCAGCATGTCGATAAAAAATTAATTAAAGTGTATCAATAATCAAAGGTTGATTTTCACTTCGAGGTGACGCTTTCCACAGGTTTAGGTTCAATCTCCTCGTCACTGCGTTCCAGCGGGGCTTTCAGCACAAGCTAATCCCGCAGGAGTCGCCTCTCTCCGTGAAAATCAACAATTCCTCATCACTGTATAAAACCACTAGCTAAAACAAACTTATTATCATTATAGAAAAATCGGTTCTAAGTTTGACTATTATTTTATACATGGAAATCCTCGATAGATTGGAGAATAGGTACGTATTACGGTCCTCATAAAATGCTAAATACTTTAGGGTTTCTGATCCAAAGGATTTACCCAGCCACTACCTCCGGCGGATCGCTTTTCTAGGAACGTTTGACGAGCCGCGCCTCCACATAATGATGTTGCTACAAAAGTAGTAGTAAGATAGAAAATAGTCTCTTGACCTGTAACTGGTTAAGAGACTATTTTCTTTTGATATAAATCAATTTGCCCGTTTTTATAATTAAACAAATAGGTAATTTTTAATTTTACTTATATGTTAAAATTATGTTATAAATTATTAAATTCCCGTGAATAGTTGTGTTTTCTATTATTACAATTCATTAACATAATATACATACTATAATAATAGTGAATTAATAATAATATGTTTACATATATATGTAATGGGGAAATATGCTTTGAATAGTTCGACCTTTTACGACATGGCGTACGCGATAATTGTCGTCAGTACGATATAGATCCAAACCGAAAGTATCTTTTAAAAAACTGACATTCTTTAAATTGAAAGGAGAATTGACTTGATGTCAAAGAAGAATTGGAAGAAGCCGTTAAATACCTTTTTAGCAACAACTCTAGTCGCAAGTGTTGCCGCACCTATAGCACCCCTTACTGTAAATGCTGAAACACTTGCAAAGGATTTAATCATTTCAGAGTATATCGAAGGAAGTTCCTTCAATAAAGCGATTGAAATTTATAATGGTACAGGTGCCGCGGTTGATTTAAGTAATTATACGCTAGAGCTTCATACGAACGGAGAAGCTACCGCGAAGAATAAAGTGAGTTTGACAGGTACTCTAGAAAACGGTGCTACGTATGTTTTACATCATAAAGATGCAGATCCAAACATTAAAGAAAAAGGAAATCTAGAAAACATAACGGTTATTAATTTCAATGGAAATGATCCAATCGTATTAAAGAAATCTGGTGAAATAGTCGATTCCATTGGACAAGTTGGTTCTTCAGCAGATTTTGCTAAAGATGTAACTTTAGTAAGGAAGAGTTCAGTTTTGACGGGTGATACAACTATTAATGATCCTTTTAATGCAGCATCGGAGTGGGATTCATTCCCGGTAGATAGTTTCGCCAATTTAGGCAAACACGTAATGGACGGCAATTCAGGTGGGCCTGTTGACCCCGAAGTACCGGGAATTCTCTCAATTGGAGATGCTCGGAATAAAAGTGTTGGTGAAACGGTAACGATCAAAGGTAGAGTTGCAGCGGGCTTGAAAAATACGTTTTCTGTCCAAGATGCGACAGGTGGTATTGCGGTAAGGCCTACTAGTCTAGCTATGTCTGTTGGGGATGAAGTTACGTTAAAAGGTAAGTTAGCAGACTATCGAGGTTTACTACAATTAGATGGTGCTTCAATCGTTGAAAAAGTTGAAAATGCTGGTGTACCTTCTCCAAAGGTAGTAACAGGTGCTCAAGTAAATGAAGACAGCGAATCACAGCTTGTAACAGTGAAAAACGTTACGCTTACAGATGTTCAACAAGGGACTGGATGGGCAAACTTTACTGCAAGTGACGGAGCGAATTTCCTTGTAAGAGATGAAACAAATTCGCTTGGCTTAACGGTCGGTACAAACTATGAATCTATCACTGGTATTGTTCAACAATTCGATAAAGACTATCAGTTGATCCCTCGATCAGAAGCAGATATCGTAGTGGATAGTGCAGCACTAAAGCCTGCTAGCGCTTCTCCTGAAAGTGGGACGTTTGTTGGAAAAACAACAGTAACTTTAACAACATCGACAGCAGATGCAGAAATTTATTACACATTAGATGGTACGGAGCCAACTGATAAGAGTCTTAAATATGAAACGCCAATTGAGATTAGCAAAAATACGACTTTAAAAACAATCGTTAAAGCAAAAGATGGCAAGTTTAGTGAAATAACTACATTTGAATATAGCATTGCAGATAAATTACAAATTCATGATATTCAAGGTGCAGGGCATGCTACAACATTTGATGGTAAAACAGTTGAAGGAATTGAAGGAATCGTAACTTATTCATTCACGTTAAATAATAATTGGTATTATACGATTCAAACACCAGATGAATTAGCCGATCAAGATCCGAACACTTCTGAAGGTATTTTTCTGTACAGTGGAAAGAAACCATGGCCAATAAAAGTTGGGGATTTAGTATCTGTTAAAGGTAAAGTAAGCGAATATGCATACGATGGCTACGATGACAGGCAGCAAACAGATTTAAAAACAACACAAATTAATGTGCGTGACGATCAAGACGGAAAAGTAGAAGTCATTAAAAGTAGTGTGGCCTTACCAAAAGCAATTGGAATCGATAAGTTAAAAATGTCGTTTAGTAAAATCGACAGTGATAATCTTGGGATTTTTAATCCAACAATCGACGCTATTGATTTTTGGGAAAGTATCGAAGGCATGAGAGTTGAAGTTGGAAACGTGAAAGCGGTAGCGCCACAAGAGCATGGAGATTTAGTAACAGTGCTTGAGGGTGAACAAACAAACACAATTCACGGTGGGGTATTGCATGAGAAAGAAAATGCAAATCCAAACAGAGTTCAAATCCGACTAGAACCGAATGGAGCTGCACGTGATTTTGAAGTCGCTACAGGTGATAAATTTAAAGGCCCAATTACGGGAATCGTAGGCTATTCCTATCAAAACTTTAAAATCTATGCTTCTCTAGATGAGATGAAGGCAGCTTATGAAAAAGGAAATACATCACCCGAGACAACAAAAATAGTAAAGGCAGAAGATAAGTTAACAATTGCCTCATATAATTTGGAGAACTTCTCTAATAACAAAACTTCTACTACTGATGATAAAGCGAAAAAATTAGCAAGAGCAGTTGGTATTGATATGGGTAGTCCTGATATTGTTGGTGTAACAGAGGTACAGGATAATAACGGGCCATCTGCAGGAGATTCAAAAGCGGATCAAAGTTACCAAAGATTAATTGACGCTATCAAAAGTGTAGGTGGTGTCGAGTATCAGTATGTTAATATCGATCCAATTAACAATCAAGACGGTGGAGCACCAGATGCAAATATTCGAGTTGGTTTCCTTTATAATCCAGAGCGAGTGAAGTTAAAGGATGGTATTCCGGCAGGGGATGCTACAACAGCTGTTGGTTATCAAGATGGGAAATTAACAGTGAATCCTGGGCGTATTGATCCAGCAAATGAAGCGTTTAATAGTAGTCGTAAACCTTTAGCAGCGCAATTTGAATTCCAAGATGAAGATGTAATTGTAATCGCAAATCATTGGAATTCTAAAAGTGGAGATACCCCATTATTTGGTTCGATTCAGCCTCCAAAGTATGGAAGTGAAGTACAGCGTAAAAAAATAGCTACTATTGTTTCAAATTTTGTTGGAGACGTTAAAACAAAAAATCCAGATGCAAACATAGTCTCATTAGGTGATTTTAACGATTATCAATTTGCGGATGCGCTTAAAATCCATGAAGGCCAATTGATGACGAATATGATTAATAAAGTAGAGGCTTCTGATCGTTACACATATGTATATCAGGGGAATTCACAAGTATTAGATCATATTTTAGTGTCAAACAATTTGGCAGAAAAAACAGAAGTTGATATTCTTCATATTAATGCTGATTTTACGGACATGGCCGGTCGTGCAAGTGACCATGATCCAGTAATGGTTCAAATTGATGTTAATAAAGATGACAATGTTGAACCGATTAAACCTGAAATAGTATATGACTATAAGAACTACAAAAAGAACAAATTAACAATTAATAAACCTAGTATAGCACTTCATTTAGATGCGCAATCTGTTATTCCAAAAGGTGTATTCCTTAAAGGTGCCTATGCAGAACTACATGGAGAAGGCTTTAAGACAACTGATGTTATTCTTAGTCCAGTGAAAGCAGGGATGATTATCGACCTTAAAGGCAATAGCGTGAAAACACTTACTATTGAAGGTCCATATGTCAGTGAAATAAGAGGCGCTGAAAATTTAGATATACAATCGATAATCTATCAAAAGGGTGCAGCTCCTGAGCAAATTAAATTTACAAATTCAAAGGGGAAACCCATTGTAAATCCTTCTTTGCCTGCTGAAAACAATCAACCAATCATTAAAGAACCTATTACTAACAAAACTGTAGCTATGGGAGAGGAAATTAAAATTGATTTAACTAATCATTTTTCCGATCCAGATGGTGATAAACTTTCATTTACTGCCACAAAAGGCACGATAAATGGAACGATATTAACAGTTAATTTAACAGAGGGTAGTCATATTGTTGGCGTTACAGCATCTGATGGAAAGAAAAATGTCACTACAAGTTTCAGTGTGACAGTCGTTGCTAATGATTATTATACAGGTGCTTATAACAAAGAAGGCCAAGCACTAAAAAAGGCCCTTCATGATATCATTTCAGTACAAAAGGTACTTTCTTATGATGAAGTTTGGAATGCATTGAAGTATACGGATGAAGATCCTACTAATTCGAGTAATGTTGTTTTATTTTACTCTGGGAAATCTAGTCCAAAAACAAACAGTGGTGGCAACGTAGGAAACTGGAACCGAGAGCATACGTGGGCAAAGTCACATGGTAACTTTGGGACAAGCAATGGACCAGGAACAGATATCCATCACTTACGCCCAACCGATGTACAAGTTAATAGCTCAAGAGGAAATTTAGACTTTGACAATGGTGGCAGTCCAGTGGCAGGTTGTAATGGTTGCTTGAAAGATTCAGATTCATTCGAACCACCTAATCGCGTAAAAGGTGATGTAGCACGTATATTATTATATATGGCCACTCGCTATGAAGCTGGAGATAAGGTGGATCTTGAATTAAATGATAAAGTTAATAATGGAACAGCTCCTTATCACGGTAAACTTTCTGTTCTTTTACAATGGCATAAGCAAGATCCTGTAGATGAATATGAAAAACAAAGAAATGAAAAAATTTACGAAATCCAAGGCAATCGAAATCCATTTATAGATCATCCTGAATGGGTAGAGAAGATATGGTAAGGTAAAGAAGAGTACTTAAAACGCCACTTCAATGTTTATGTTGAAGTGGCGTTTGAGTTTTGTTACACTCTTTTCAATTTTACTAAAATTCGTAGTGCTCTTTAGGGTTTTGAATACTTATTCTTTTCAAAAGTGCATCTTCAGTAGATCCATCGAATTCAGCATGGAATACGACATCATCAACAGTAAATGTTGCGAAATATAGTATTTGGTCAATAGTATCCGTGAAGTCATTTGTTTCTATTGTCACTTTTTGATTTATAACTTTTGAAATATCTTTTGCCGATACTTCTTTAAAGTTAAATAAAAGAACATGTGTAATTGGTGCGTTGTTTATGTTTCCATCGTAAAATGTAGTGCAAATTGAGTAATCTTCATACGATTTGCATAAAACACCTTCAACATATTCTTCTTTCGCTATAGCTTTATTCTTTTGAATGCCCTCACCAATAGTATCCATAAAGGAAATGCCTGTTTTTGTGAAACTATTATTTAATGCTTTCATAAATGCTTTATTATGTATTAATGGTAGTCCCGTTTCGAGCAATATTTTTTCATTATTTGCGAATAGAGGATCGCCTTTTACTACATAGGTTTGATTTAATTCTGTCCCAACTAAATGAAAGGAATTTGTAGTGGGATTTACAGTTATATCCTCCCTATTTTCTGCATATGCTTTGAAGCCCAATATGACACGAGAATTATCATCAGAAGCCTTAATAAGGTTTACTTCATGTGAAATCGTTTTGACGCCTGGTTGAAAGTCACTCGCGATGAGTATTTCTTTATCATCTGGCCCATTCAGTACGCCATGGAATGCAATTTCGTTATGAATCGGATATTCATAGTGTAGATCACTCCAGTTCTCCCAAGTTTTATTTGTTCTATTATATTTCCCTACAATGTAACCATAATTGGTTTGATCACTATAACCCAAAATATATTCAGAGATTTTATCTCCATCAAAATCGACAAATTGTTCAGCTGCGACAGGGAATTTAGATTTCGTTTGCTCATACCATTCGCTTGTGTTTACCGTACTCTGCCATTCTTCTTTCGATTGAGGGAGAGCTTGCTCTGTAGTTTGCTTTTCAGAAGCCTCTTCATTTTTCTTAGAAACGCCCTCATTACTTGAACATCCTACTAATAAACATACTAGTAAGAGGATAGACAAATTTCTCAACATCCGGAAAACCTCCATTTAATCTTTAATCTAGTCATAATCTATCATTTATTATTCTACCTTTAGTCACATGTTAGTATCTACATATTTTTCTCAAAAGTACCAATGTTTAATAAAAAACCAATATGTTTACTAGTAGAAGTAATTTAACAAGTTCATAAAGTAGATGCTGAAAGTGAGATTATGGAAGCCTAATGAGGAGAATGTCGTGGAATCTTGTCATGTTGAATCAGAGTAAAACGCCACTTCAAGGTTTATGTTGAAGTGGCGTTTTTTCTTTTCAAACGTACATATTCAGTAGGTTCATCGAACTTAGAATGACATACGTTTACACAAAATGCTTCAATGAAGAATCAATTTTACACGGCAATATCGTGAAAATGATCATTTTTTTATGCAGGTGACGTCAAAATCCTAAGCAATCTCTTTCTTTACCTTTTTCACAATAGAATGTGAAGATAGTCTACCATGCAGTAAATAATAAACACCAATGCCGATTAATATAAGGAGTGAACAATAAAAATAGATTGATCCATAATCGATTTTAGCTGCGGCAATACCAAAGATAAATGATCCAATGCCGAACCCAAAATCATAGATAGAAAGGAATGTAGCCGTGGCCAATGCCCTCTTTTTAGGAGATGCTACTTGAATAGCAATGGTTTGAAAGCTTGGAAACACGGTTCCCCATCCTACTCCAATAAGGGCTGCTGATGCAAGAAATAACAAGGACGTATTCGATACACTCAATAAGAACGTACCGACTGCAAAGCATAAAATAGCGGGGTAAATGATTATATTTGCCCCAAATGTATCGAACCATTTTCCGGTAAAAGGTCGTGAAATTAAAAGGACTACTGCGTACACAACAAAGAAATAACTAGCAGCTTCCACTAAACTTTGCTCTTTAGCATATAAGGATACGAAGGAAATAATTCCTGAATAAATCAGTCCAAAGAAAGCTGAAACCAATGATACAGGAATGGCGGAACGTTCCAAATAATCTCCGATTTTCATGCTTGTTTTTCGTGCAATTTCCCGTTCTGGCATAAAAGTTTTCTTAGGTAATTTAACAAATAATCCTGCAACGAGTGCAAATAAAGCACAACATGCATTGATGATAAATATAAGACTTGTTGCTGGTTGTTGCATAACAGTCAAACCTAAAAAGGGGCCAATAGCCATAGCAAGATTTAGCGTTAGTCCATAGTACCCCATTCCTTCTCCTTTGCGGGATTCCGGGATGAGATCAGCCACAATGGCTCCAGTGGCTGTTGTGGCCATTCCAAAGCCAATTCCATGAAAAAAGCGAAGAATGAATAAGCCCATCAAAGATTGTGGAATTAAATACAAAATTGAAGCTGCGAAAAGAACAATGAGGGAACTTATAAAAACGATATATTTTCCTGCCTTTTCGATCCATTTACCTGCAAATGGGCGTGATAGGATGGAGGCAATCAAAAAAACTGTAGTAATAAGTCCAGCTTCCGTTTTGGCACCATGCAATTCTTGTAAAGCGTATATTGGTAATGTGACCAATAAGTAAAAAAATGTTGTAAACACGAGAAAATTAGTTACGGCAATACTGATAAAATCCCTAGTCCATAATCGAGGTTTATCCAATATTTCCACCTCCTATAAAATATTAAATTTGTAGCGAAAGCGAAGCGGCAGCTACAAACCACCAGCTGAAAAAGAGGAACTTAGGCTAACACCTTCCAAGATGTCAGGAGTTCTTTGAAATTGTACTGCTATCAAGTTGATTCCCCATACAATCAAACAAAATATGTACATAAATATTGTCACCAGTGACCTTTTTCTAAATTCATTATTCATTTATACTGTCATTTCTAAAAGGGACAGTTTACAATAAACACAAATGACAGATGAGGTATTTCAATGATGGAACTAATATTTAATATCAATCGAGAAAGTAACACGCCTATGTACCAACAAGTTTATCAATACATACGTACTCAGATTTTATCTGGTAAATTAGAGTGGAATACAAAGTTGCCATCGATTAGGCAACTTGCTCTTCAATTAGAGGTCAGCAGAAACACAACTCAGCTAGCTTATGAACAATTGCAATCGGAAGGGTATATTCGAAGTGAGAACAAAAAGGGGTTTTTTGTAGATGCAAATATCTCGGATGAGACGCTTAATTATGCACCCATTAAAGAACAGCATCATGAAAAGAATCAAACTGACATAAAAACGATTGACTTTAAGATAGGGACAGTGGATCAAGAGAACTTCCCTATGAAAACATGGAGAATGCTCACAAACAAAGTCCTTAAAGACTCTAGTATGTTTTCATACGGAGAAAAGCAAGGTGATCTTCAATTAAGAAAGGAACTAGCAGATTACTTATTTCAATCAAGAGGGGTTAATACTTCTGTTGAACAGATTGTAATTGGCAGTAGTACACAACATTTGTTATTACTTTTGACGTTGTTGCTAAAGCAAGACTATCAGTATCTAGCAGTAGAAGACCCTGGATATAATGTGGCAAGGGAACTATTTGCTCTTCAGTCATTTATCATTGATCCGATTCCGGTAACAGAACAAGGCATTCAAGTCGATCGCCTTTTAAAATCACCATCTAGACTTTTATATGTCACGCCTACTCACCACTTTCCATATAGTGTAACTATCCCCGTCAATGAAAGATTAAAGTTAATTCAATGGGCTAAAAGAGTGAAAGGATATATTATTGAGGATGATTACGATAGTGAATTTCGTTACATCCATCAACCTATACCGTCTCTTCAAAGTTTAGATTCTAATGATAGGGTAGTTTATTTAGGAACTTTTTCAAAAGCACTGCTACCTTCTATTCGTGTTAGTTATATGGTTTTGCCAAAGAGGCTAGTAAGTGAATATAAAAAGATCCTTCCTTTGCTTGAGCAAACATCTTCATCTATTCATCAGAGAACATTGGCGAAGTTTATGAAAGAGGGATATTGGTACTCACATTTAAGAAAGATGAAAGCTTTGTATAAACGTAAAATGAATCTATTGAATAGGGAATTACTAAAACACTTTAAAAATTCTGTTGAAATAAAAGGTGGGAACTCAGGACTTTACGTTATTATTGAAGTTAAAACAAAAATGAGTGAACAAATGCTAATTGAAAGGGCATATGAACACGAAATAGCAGTTCATCCTTGCTCACAAACTTTCTTGAAATTTAAACCACAATATCCACATATTTTGCTTGGATTAGGGAATTTAAGTGAAGAAGAGATCATAAAAGGAGTATCTCAACTAGCAAAAATTTGGTTGTAATCATATGAGGGTAGCACCACATCGGTAATAAAAAGAAGCACCTAATCTTGTATATAAGAGGATTATTTGGGCTTATATTGCTTTCTTTTTATCCATTATTGTTACATTTGTTCTAATTATAGACCCTTCAAAAGAAAAGCCTCCTGGCGAAACCTTTGTATTACACGCAGATTTTTTAATGATTTTGTACATCACAATTGTGCAGTGTATGCTTTTACTTTTTTAAACGGCATTCTTTATATAACTTATATAATTCTAAAAAAAATAAAAAAGTTTTGAAAGAAGGTTGTTAGAAATCCCGAGTGGCCGTTTAATAGTATACTATTTTCAGTACATACAAGATCTGAGGCACAGGAGAAATTTAATCAATTTGTTGTAAAAGTAGTTATAAAAACATCGTACTTCCATTGAGTGGTTAGAGAGGAAAAAAGAACGACTGAAATTTGAAAAAAAATTATTTAATTGAAAGAGGTAACCATCTCATTATTTGAGATGGTTTCTTTTTTTAGGGTGGCATTACTTAAAGAAAAGCATTATTTTATGATTTAGTCCTAATCACGAAACGAGGTTCGTAATCACTAATTACATCAAAAATACCATCATTGTAACAATAAATATGATGCTCTACGTTAGGAATTTCTTTACTGCCCAACCAAGGCAATTGATCAAACCATTCAATATAATCTGAATTGCTCATTTTATAAAACCACTCTGCAGAAACGTCAATAGATGACTCTTGTTCAATTGCATCATTGACAAGTGGCACTAAATCAGATCTAGGGATTTCTCCAGTATATCGAAAAGACCAAACATAATCTTGAATTTGAGACATTCTATCATAAATAATATCAACCTCAGAACCCTTTATATCAATTAATGTTAAACATAAACCCAAATCAGTGTAATTTAATTTAGCATTTACTATTTTAGCCCTAACTAGACAGGTTATTGGTTGCCAAATATGAAGTTTACGGGTACACATATAAATCACCACATTCCTTCCCAATACATTGCAACAGTTTTACCATCACTCGTTTTTGTTTTCGTTGTAGAACTCTGAATTACTGAAAAAAATAGTTAGCTATCGATTAGTACTGATTTTAAAAAAGTTTGAAGTTAACAATAAAGCAATTCCTATAAAAATGTATAGTAGTGCTGCAGATTTGTCCGGAATAAATAAATTGTAATTAAGCGAACCGAGTGAAGTTCCGAGTCCACTCATACACATAAAGAAGCCTATCCAAAAAATGAGTTTTCCAACTGAAGTATGTTTTTTCATATATAGATACCTCCTGAAATATGGATGATTATCGTTTATCGAAGCATAACATAATTAGAGGCGGTTGATTATTTTGATAGGTAAAGAATTCTTTGGAAAGAAATTAGAGCAGGGGGGTTCCCCAACAAGTAAAAAAGTAATGGTTTAGGTAAAACTATACCTTTATCCAAACAAAATATTTTTTTTCGACATTCTAAAAGGCAGATGAATTACTGATCTGCCTTTTTTAAGTTATTCTTCCCAATGAGACGGATGTTTCAGGTGGGAGGGTAGTTTTGTATGAAGATTGCCTTGTGCTGAATTAATTTGCATTTGGGTTAAAAACATACTTGTTGAAAGGTCTGCGCCGCGTAAATTGGCATCACGTAAATCTGCACCAATAAAATCAACCCATCTTAAATCTGCATTTTGTAGATTGGCAGCAATTAAATAAGATCCTCGAAGATCGGTTGCTCTTAAATCTTTGCCTTTTAAATTTTTCCCCATCCAATCAACACCACGATAGTCATACTTTCGAGCGTTTTTTCCAATTTTTACGATAGTGCTTTGACGTATTTGCTCACTTGTTTCTAACAGTAAAACATTCACTGGTAGTCGGAAATTAGGAATATCTATTGCTAGTAATGTATCAGCTTCCAGCTCTGTTGCACGCTGTAGCTGTTCTAATTGTATATGTAGTTTGTTATATAGGGATAAATCAACCATATACGATAAAGCCTCTGCTACGTAGGCAATCATTTCATAAAGTTGTTCCATAATCGGAAAGACACGAAACATTTTCTCGGAAACTTCAGGGGATTTTCGCCAGTCCTGTCCATGAAAAGTTGTTTGTGAAACCTTTTGTCCAGATCCTAAACAATCAAAAACTGTA
>Ga0102589_1000907_pt1 | contig 47383 bp, 41 predicted proteins | sample AraplaMF_Col_mLB_FD_76858 | JGI IMG/M metagenome (GOLD analysis project Ga0102589, IMG submission 76858) | Arabidopsis root microbial communities from the University of North Carolina, USA - plate scrape MF_Col_mLB | ecosystem: Host-associated > Plants > Roots > Endosphere | place: USA...
CGGAGGTTTGCAACGTTTCATAACGACCTTCTCCGCCATCCGAAATCTCTTCGTCGCACAGCATCGCAGCCGCTCTGCTCTCGCCACTCACATTCATCGTGTCCGCGCCATGGCGCACTGGAAAATATTGACGGGTGCCATTGCCTGATCTCAGGCAGCACCGCGGTCGTTTGTTCTCCGCTCGATAATGTGACAACTCCCTTTCGAATGATCTTGCTGGACACCAACGTTATATCCGAGCCCTGGAAACCGGTTCCTGATGAGGCAGTGATCGCCTGTTTGGACGCCCAAGCTATCGAAACGCTATTCCTATCCGCAATAACGATTGCGGAACTTCGGTTCGGGATTGCTGCTATGCCCTTAGGGAAACGGCAAACTATCCTTCGCGACCGTCTTGAGGGCGAAGTGCTGCCTCACTTTTCCGAGCGCATCCTGCCCTTCAATCTGGCGACTTCACAGTTCTACTCGGAACTGATGGCGCGCGCTCGAGTATCTGGGAAGGCGATTAGCACGGCTGATGGCTACATCGTAGCCACAGCAGTAGCAAACGGCTTCGCGGTCGCAACTCGCAACACAACCCCGTTCGAGGCAGCTGGGTTGAAAGTGATTAATCCCTGGTCCCGATAACGACAGTGTGGGTCTACCCCGCTGGACGAGGTGTGTTGCTGCTGTGCTTCCCACCTGCTCGTGGTAGAAGCCGACAGCCATGTCGATCGGCTCGCGGCCTAACTGGCTCTGTCCTGGAAACCTGCGACGATTGTTTCCGGAAAGGACAGGATACCCGCGGCCTCTATCCCGCGACGGAAGAGAGCAACCTCGCAGCATTCGCCAAGTGGCGCGCCGATCATCAGCGTTGAGTTCACGATAGGGGTGGCACGCGATGCCATCCCTTCAACCTTTTATTAGAGCTGACGACACCGCGCCCGTCTCGATGAATGGATGTTAATCTTCCAGGTTGTCGGCAACATTTTAGATTTGTCCTCTGGATATCGCGGTCCTCGGCGTCAGGACGCTACGCTCGTGCGCGTGTGCGCGGATCGAGGGAAATTCTTCCAAAGCGAATTCAGCGAAGCTGCGCGAATCCTTGCTCGGTCAAACCCGTCCGTTGAACGGCAACCTGAGGGCACGAAGTTCCTCCATAAATGGCTCCCATCGAACCGCTTGGCGGCTATGGGCGTTGGTGTTCGATTGTGTGAACAATGTCCCACTTGCGCAAGGAGCGTCTTCAGGTCTTCGGGTGCTCCGGATGGAGGGCTGAGATAGCGTACGCCGTCCATCTGCAGTTTCACCGTTTTGGATGACCGCCAGCTTTAGAAAGTTTTGCGGTAGGCCCTGCTACCGTCGAGAAGCGTGCCCGTATAGGAACATTCAACATCTGCCGCTACGGGCGAGCCAGTCGGCATATCGCTGCTGGAACTCATCCTTGGTGCGCGGATAGAGGCCGATGATCTGTTCACCATTCTTGACCTGCTCGAGGACGAAGTCCTCGTAGCGCTCCATCTCAGTACACTCGTCAGCGAGCTCGTCGGCGAGATGGGCCGGAATCACCATGACGCCATCTCGATCACCTACGAGGACGTCCCCGGGAAACACCGCAACGTCGCCGCAGGAAATCGGAACATTAATGTCGAGCGCCTCGTGGAGCGTCAAATTCGTTGGTGCGGAGGGCTTGGCGTAGTAGGCCGGCATGTCCAAAGCCCCGATCCCTTCTGCGTCACGGAAACCGCCGTCTGACACGACTCCCGCCGCTCCGCGCAGCGCAAGTCGCGTAATAAGAATGGAGCCGGCCGTCGCCGCCCGAGCGTCCTTGCGTGCGTCCATGACGAGAACGTGACCGGTCGGGCAGGTTTCGATCGCTACCCGTTGCGGATGGTCTGCGTTCCGGAACACCGTGATTGGATTGCGGTCCTCGCGGGCAGGGATGTATCGCAGCGTGAATGCCTGGCCTACCATGGTTTCGGCTTTCGGCGAGACGGGGACCACGCCTTGGATGAACTGGTTCCGGAGCCCTCTTTTGTAAAGGGCGGTGGCGATGGACGCCGTCGAGATCTTCTTGAACTTCGCGCGAGTCGCTTCGGAGAGTACGTAGTCGGTCATGGTCACCTCAAAAGATGTCTGGTTCGCCCGCTGCGCGGCCGAAGTCGGTTTGGAGGAAATCGAAATCGCAACCCTTGTCGGCCTGCGTCACATGGCGAGAGAACATCCACCCCCAGCCGCGCTGGAACCTTGGCTCGGGCGCTTGCCAGGCCGCTCTACGGCGCGAAAGCTCTTCTTCGTCGATAAGCATGTCGAGGCTGCGGTTGGGTAGGTCTAAACGAATGATGTCGCCCGTCTTCAACAGTGCAAGCGGGCCGCCGACGAAGCTCTCCGGCGAGACGTGAAGGACGCAAGCGCCATAAGAAGTGCCGGACATGCGCGCGTCGGAAATACGAAGCATGTCGCGATGACCCTTCTTGATCAGCGCTTTCGGAATCGGCAGCATGCCCCATTCCGGAAAACCAGGGCCACCCTGCGGTCCCGCGTTGCGGAGCACCAGCACATGGTCGGCCGTGACATCGAGATTTTCGTCGTCGATGGCCTTCTTCATCTCGGGATAGCTGTCGAACACGAGAGCCGGTCCCTCGTGGACGTGATATTTGGGATCGCAAGCTGCGGGCTTGATGACCGCGCCGTCAGGGCACAGATTGCCGCGAAGAACGGCAAGAGACCCTTCATGATAGACGGGGTTGCTCAACGGGCGGATGACGTCGTCGTTGAAGACCTGCGCGCCTTCCAGATTCTCGCCCATCGTCTTTCCGGTCACCGTGAGTGCCGAGAGATCAAGACGGTCGTCCAATTGCTTCATCAGGGCGCGCAGACCGCCTGCATAGAAGAAGTCCTCCATCAGGTAGTCCTTGCCGGACGGACGTACGTTGGCGATCAGCGGCGTTACACGGCCGAGTTCGTCCAGATGGTCGAGCGTGAGTTCAACGCCCCCACGGCGCGCCATGGCAATCAGGTGCACGACGGCGTTGGTGGAGCATCCGGTTGCCATCGCCACGATCGCAGCGTTGCGGCAGGAGGCATCGGTGACGATCTTATCGGGCGTCAGGTCTTCCCAGACCATCTCGACGATCCGGCGGCCGCAAGAAGCGGACATACGCTGGTGGTTCGCATCGACGGCAGGGATGGAGGATGCGCCGGGCAAGGTGAGGCCCATGGCGTCGGCGATGGCCGTCATCGTGCTGGCCGTTCCCATCGTCATGCATGTTCCCGCGGAGCGGGCGATGCCACCCTGGATTCCAAGCCATTCGTCGTCGGCGATATTTCCAGCGCGACGCTCGTCCCAATACTTCCAGGCGTCAGAACCGGAGCCCAGGATCTTGCCGGCATAGTTGCCGCGAAGCATCGGACCGGCGGGCAGATAGATCATCGGGACACCTGCAGAAAGTGCGCCCATGACAAGGCCGGGAGTGGTCTTGTCGCAGCCGCCCATCAAAACGACCCCGTCAAGAGGATGGGAGCGGATCATCTCCTCCGCCTCCATCGCCAGCATGTTCCGGTAGAGCATCGAGGTCGGCTTGGTGAAGCTCTCGTCCACGGAGAGCGAGGGCATTTCGACCGCAAAACCGCCGGCCTGCGCGACCCCGCGTTTGATGTCCTGAACGCGTTCCTTGAAGTGGGAGTGGCAGGAGTTCAAGTCCGACCAGGTGTTCAGGATGCCGATTATCGGCTTGTCGCGAAAGTCTTCCTCTGCGTAACCGAGCTGCATAAGGCGGGAACGGTGGCCGAAGCTGCGAAGGTCGTCTGGCGAGAACCAGCGCGCAGATCGCAAGTTATCGGGTGTCTTTTTCATGAGTTCATTCCACAGGTCGTGCTTGCAGAGGCATGCGCTGACAACAGCACGCATGCATTCGGAGGTGTTGTGGCCCGCCGCCGGCGGGCCGCAAACTATTCCTTCATTCCCCACTTCTGGATTGTGTGGCGCTCCAGTGTCTGGAAGACGAGGTTCTCAACGATGAGACCGATCACGATAACTGTCAGCAGACCAGCAAAGACGGCGGGGATGTCGAGCAGGTTGCGGTTCTCGAAGATGAACCAGCCGAGGCCGCCCTGTCCGGAGGAGACGCCGAACACCAGCTCGGCGGCGATCAGTGTTCGCCAGGCGAACGCCCAACCGATTTTTAGGCCGGTTAAAATAGAAGGGAAGGCAGCCGGGATCAGGATCCGGGTCACGTACGAGAAGCCGGTGAGACCATAATTCGCGCCCACCATGCGCAGTGTGCGGGATACGCCGAGGAAGCCCGAATGCGTATTCAGGGCAACCGCCCAGAGCACGGAGTGGATGAGGACAAACACCAGGCTCGACGCGCCGAGGCCGAACCAGATCAGAGCGAGAGGCAGCAGCGAGATAGCTGGAAGCGGGTTGAACATGGCCGTCATTGTCTCGAGAAAATCGGTGCCGATGCGGGTGTTGATCGCGAGCACCGTCAAAATCGCAGCGAGTACCGTACCTGCAGCATAGCCCGTCAACAGGATCTTCAAAGTCGTCCAGATGCGCGACGGCAGCGTGCCGTCTGCGAACCGATCTATTAGCGTATGAAAAGTGTCGGTCAGCGTCGGAAAGAGAAGGGGATTGTCGAGGTGAACGGCGTAAGCCTGCCATAGCACCGCTAGGACGATGATGATCAGAGCCTTTCGCAACGCTCCTATTCCCCATACGACCTCGAAAGAAGAAAGTTTCTGTTCGACAACAGCGATATTGCCATGCGGGACGCCGACGACGCCTGCATTGCCTTCGGCGAGTAGGATTTGTGGCTTGGTCATGTCTCTACTCCCGGTGTCCTGGCTCTGAGAAGAGCAGATCGTGGATTTCCTTCTCCAGCGCGGCTGCGCTGCCATCCTTGGTGGATGCCGCATCGGCGTTGATGACCTCGGCCTTGACGCGACCCGGATGCGGGGAGAGGAGAAGAATGCGATTGGAAATCTTGATCGCCTCGGCGATCGAGTGGGTGACGAAGATCACCGTGAATTTGGTGTCTTCCCAGAGCTGGAGAAGTTCATCCTGCATCTGGCGACGGGTCAAGGCGTCGAGCGCCGCAAAAGGTTCGTCCATCAGAAGGATGTCCGGCTGCATCGCCATGCCGCGGGCGATCGCGACGCGCTGCTTCATGCCACCCGAGAGGGTGTGCGGGAAGCTGTCGACCGCGCGGGTGAGTTTGACCTTCTCTATATACGACCTGGCGATCTCTTCCGCTTCTTTCTCCGGAAGCCTCCGTGCCACAAGCAGCGGGAACATTACGTTCTGCAGAACCGTCTTCCACGGCATCAACTGGTCAAACTCCTGGAAGACCATCATCCGGTCCGGGCCAGGCTTGCTCACCTGCCTACCGTTGATCGTGATCGTTCCTGCCGCCGGCTTCATGTAACCGCCTACGGCCTTCAGAAGCGTCGACTTGCCGCATCCCGAAGGCCCGAGCAGGACGAAACGGTCGGACTGACAGACATCGAAGCTGACGCCTTCCGTTGCCGTGACGAGCAGGCTCGGCGTCTTGTATCTCAAGGTGACCTTGTCGACGCTGAGAAGCGGCGGCCGCGCTGGCGTTTCGACAAGGCCGGACCCGGCAGTGACGGTCGCTTGTAGCATTGGAGAATTCCTTGTGTACTTGGGCGTGGCACCGGCGGCGATACGCGCGCCGGTGCGTCTCGGCGCCTTAGTTGCCGTTCAGATCAGCCGATTCAGGAAGGTAGTAGTCCGTCCAGGCGGCGGGCATCGTCTTGAGCGTGCCGATTTTGTGGAGATGGGTCGCGAACTTCATGGTGCCTTGGGGATCGGTGCGATAGTCGTCGATGAAGCCGGGCTCGTTGAGGATCGAGATCAGATCGTCGATCGAGGTCTTGTCCCCGGACACCTTCTTGTAGGATTCGAGCGCGGCCTTTGGATCTGCCTTAATGGATACGATGGCCTTCTTGGTCGCTTCGCGAACTGCCTTTACGAGCGTCGGGTTCTTTTCAGCAAACTCGGTGGTCGTGAAGAACGTGGCCTGCGTGAGCCCGCCGCCAAGGATCTCCCGGGAATCGGTTACGCGGTGAACGCCCTTCTGCTTCAGTTCGATGTACTGGAAGGGCGGCGCGGAGAAGTGGTTCTTCACTTCGTGGTTGGGGTTGGCAATCGCCGCGAGCGCGTCGGGATGGCCAAGCTGCACTGTGTTGGCGTCGAACTTCTTGACCTGATCGTCGCCGTATTTTGCGGCGGCGGCAATCTGCAGCAGAATGGCCTGCGTCGAGACGCCGACCGTCGGAACGGCGATCTTGTCCTGGGGCGTGATATCGTCGAGCGACTTGATGCGGGGATCGTTCGAAACCATGATCACGGGCTGCGCGGAGCTTGTGATGATACCCTTCACCTTACCCTTGGTGCGATCCCAAAGAAGAAGCAGGTTTCCGGTACCGGTGTTGACAATGTCGACATTACCAGCGAGCAGCGCATCGGTCTGGGCGCCGCCCCCGCTGAACGTCCGCCATTCGACGGTAACTCCCTTGACGCCGAGAGCATCGGCCTCCTTCTCGATGAGCTTCTGCGTCTCCATGACGTGGCTCGCGAGATAAAGAATGCCAGGCTGCCTGGTGATCGAAATTGAAGTCTTTTCCTGCGCGACGGCAGGAAGCGCCATCCCTACGACGGCAGCAATCGCGGCAAGACCGCGAGCGAACTTGAACATGACTGTCCTCCCAAAATTATTAGCTCCAATCCGCGCCTCCTTGCGCGTCAACCACTATTAGTACACTAAAACATCAGTGCATCAACAAAGAATATGCGCTATGTAATGTCTCAGACTGAATCGGAGACAGAAATGGCGACGAAAACGGGGTTCCTCATGCTCGACCGATCGAGGCAAGTTGCGGTGCAAGTACATGAAATTCTTAAGAAGAGGATCCTCACCGTCGCGCTCGAACCGGGAACCGTCCTCTCCCGCGCAAATCTGATGGAAGAATTTGGGGTGAGCCAGACGCCCGTGCGAGACGCGCTCCTTCGACTGCAGGAGGATGGTCTGGTCGACATCTTTCCCCAGTACGCAACGCGTGTTTCCCGCATCGACGTCGACCACGCTCGACAGGCTCAGTTTCTTCGGCTTTCCGTCGAAGTCGAGGCGGTTCGGCGGTTGTCGAGGAGTTCTCCTAAGGAAACTGCTGATGCGATGGATCGCGTTCTAAGGCAGCAGCAGGCGGTAGCTGATCCCTCAACCTACGACAAGTTCGACGCCCTGGATCGAGAATTTCATCGGGTGCTCTATGAGCAGAGCGGAAACACTCTTCTATGGAGGGTCATCCGGCAGCAGAGCGTCCATCTCGACCGGCTGCGCCGCCTAAATCTTCCAATGGAAGGCAAGATCCAATCACTTCTGCAGGAACATCGCGCGATAGTCGATGCGATCCGAGAAGGAGAGGAGGAGGCCGCTGTCTTGGCTCTTCGTAGACATTTGTCGGGAACGCTTTCGATTATTGACGCTATCCGGGCCAAGTTTCCAACGTATATGTATGACTCCGCAAACACGGAGATGCCTGTGAGCGTCCGGACTGCCTAAATACGGCTTATTATACAGAGAACAAGTTGAGAGGCATCGTAAACTTGCCGGAGGAAAGGCCAGCGAGAGACGCCATCCGCAGATGTCTCTGATGCTAGGGCAATTTTCGTCCACAGGCTCATCGCCGCCGTGCTCAGTTCGCGATGGTGCCCGGAGGAGATGTCGTGGCGCGGGATTTGAAATAGGTTAGCGGTCGGATCATGGATGGAGACGAGGCGTTGTAGATGTCGCTGTGACTTGAAGCGCTTCATGATCCGCTCTCGCCGCCGGACTGGCTGGTGAGAATTCTCGGCCCGATTATTCAACCCTTTGTGGGAGCGATGCTCTACACCGCGTATGTTTCAATGATCAGACGGGCGTTGGATCCAGGATGTCACTCATTGAGCGGATCTTCTTTGCAATAATTCAGCCTCGGCACGCCAGTTCTGGATCGGCCGTATCTCTGTATACCATCAGGCCGCAAGTAGAGCCGAATGTTGCCGGAGGTGCTGCTGGAAACGCTCGGCGTAGTCATCCGACACTGCGGCGATCACACTCTCTCGTGCTGCCAGCACTACCCGCCACGCCGAGACTCTGGCTAGGTCCTTGAAGATTTGCTTCGATACTGCCGGATCGATGATATCGAAAAAGCGAAAGAGAGGCGCGAACACCGCGTCCACCATTGTGAATGCGTGACCGTTGAAGTATGGACCCGACCCAAACACCGTCTCCAGTCGCTGGAGTCGGTCTTGAAACGCTGTTTTCTTTTCATCGGCAGTCGCCTGATCCCTGGCGTTGAGGAACTGCCACGCATCTGCGTAAATCGGGTTGGCGAACTCAATCCAGGAACGCAGCCTTGCACGGGACAAAGCGTCCTCCGGATACATGGGGGTGCCGTCCTGGGTTTCTTCGAGATACTCGCAGATCACCATACTTTCGAAGAGGATAGCGTCGGTTCCATCGGCTTGGCGCACTTTGAGCAGCGGCACTTTCCCCGTCGGTGAAAGCGCCAAAAACCAGTCTGGCTTTGCAGTCAGGTCGACATTGATCCGGTCGAACGGCGCGCCCTTTTCCAAAAGAACGATGGCCGCCCGCTGAACGAACGGACAAAGTGGATTGCTGATAAGCGTCAGATTGGGGTCTGGCATGATGATCTCGTCTTCGTTGGGCGGGGGGAGGGGAGGGGACGTCGTAGCGGACTTAGAGCAACTGTCCACCCGAGATGTCGAATGTTGTGCCGTTCGCCCACGCCAGGTCGTCGGATAAAATCGCGGCTACTGCCCGGCCAACATCGTCCGGCTGACCAACGCGACCGAGCGCGATGCCCTGCGCCACATAGGCGTTTACATCCTGATTGTCGCGCACCGCACCACCGCCGAAGTCTGTCTCGATGGCGCCGGGTGCAATTGCGTTTACCCGTATACGACGAGCACCGAGCTCAACTGCCAAGTAGCGCGTAAGCACCTCCACGGCAGCCTTCGCCGCTGCATAAAGGCTGTAGCCCGCCAAAGTGAAACGTACGAAGCCCGACGAGACGTTCAGGATGCGGCCGCCGTCATTGATGAGGAGCAAGAGCTTTTGGGTCAGGAAAACAGGTCCCCGGAGATGCGTTGCAATCAACGAGTCGAACTGCTCTTCTGTCGCGTCGGAAAAATTGGAGAATAGGCCGTTTCCGGCGTTGTTGACGAGAAAGTCGAATTGCTCGCGCCCAAAGTTGGTCCTGAGGGTATCGGCTACCTTGTCAGCGAATGTCGCGAAGCTCGCAGAATCGGAGACATCCAGTGCCAGCATAACGGCTTTGCCACCAAATTTCTCGATCTCCCGGCGCAACGCGTCGGCTTCGGCCGAGCCGCTGCGGTAGGTGCCGATGATGTTGACGCCGCGTTTGGCAAGATGCAGTGCCATGTTGCGACCGAGGCCGCGGCTGGCGCCGGTTATAAGTGCGATCTGATCGGTCATAAGTACCTCTGAGGACGTTAAAGATTTGCGCCGCCAAGGCGCTATCGATATCCTCAACCTAGTCTAAAATAGCTTGTTGAACCCGCCCGATACGCTCAAAAGATTGCCTGATTGTCTCAGTCTCTTTACTTGGGTGATTAGGAATGTCATGGTCTTTCTATGAGCGAAAATCTCAAGGCACATCTCGACATCGCAATACGGCACGGGCGATCAAATCCAACGATCACGCCTATCCCACGGCTGGAGATCAGCGTTGGACACGCGACCGCCGGGAAGGCGCCGTGTTTGTACCGCTCAATGATCTGCTTCATCCTGCAGGGTTCGAAACACGTAGCGATTAACGAGGATCTTTTAAGTTACGACCCCTCACGATATCTGATCAGTGCGCTGGATCTCCCGCTGATCGGGCAAATAAAGGATGCAGAGGACGGTAGCCCATACGTTGCGGTGTCCCTGGTCCTTGACCCTGCCATTCTAGCCGATGTTGCGTCTACCATGCCGCAGCTACGCGACACAGATTCGCGAGGCGTCGGTATCGCGATCAATCCGATGACCGCACCGCTGCGCGACACATTGCTGCGTCTGCTGTCGTTGCTCGACACCCCAGCCGACATTCCTGTTCTTGCTCCCATGGCTGAACGTGAGTTGCTCTATCGTCTCCTGCAAGGTCCGCAGGGTCGCCTGTTGCGTCAGATCGCTCAGCCTGAAGGTGCGCTCGACCGTATCCGGCGCGCGGTGGCGTGGATAAGGGACAACTACAACGTTCGTTTGCGCATCGAGGCATTATGCAATGCAAGCGGAATGAGCCGCGCCAGCCTGCATCGGCATTTTATGGCGATGACCGGCCTCAGCCCACTTCAGTATCAGAAACAGCTTCGGTTGCAGGAAGCACGGCAATTGTTGCTTTCTGGCGATCGCAACGCATCTGACGTTGCATTCGCGGTCGGCTATGAGAGTGCCTCGCAATTCAGCCGCGAGTACCTCCGACAGTTCGGTGCACCGCCAGCGCGCAGTGTGCGCCAGATCAGGCAGGCGATCGGCAGTCCAGCGCTCGTCTGAGCGCGCAGTCATCATATTTAGCCATATAGTCCACGAACGTTTTCTCGGAGACGATGGGTTGAGCGACGTTCTGTGCATCAACCTGGAGTAGACAGCGAAAGGCGTGGCGCCGAAGGTCATTGTCCGTTTCATAGCAATCTTCCTCCCTTCTTGCGGGACAATCTCTGATCGACAACGGAAGCACCTCACGTCCACACTTTTCGGGGCCGGAACAAGAGCAGTTCGAAATCGTACGCGGCTTTTATCAACCAAAGACAGCCACGGCAGATTTGATGGTGATGCCTCCGCTATGACTACGGCGCATTTGGCGGCCGGTAGCAGCACGGAACACTTGCATTAATTGCAGTGCAGGAGGTACTCGTGACCAAAGGATCTTCTTGCTTTCCTTGCCGCTTCGGCTTTTCCGCACTGCTTGGCCGGTGACAACGCGCTGGGACCATCTGAAGCCTATTTCATGGAAATACAGGTCGGCAAGTTCCGGGCTGATGTGGTGAAAGACGCCTGCAATGGTTCGCCGGACCCGTGCATTGAACCCCTCGGCTGAATTGACGTGGACGGCATCCCGGACATATTCGCGGCTGGAGTGGTTGACCGTCTCGTGTGCCGCAAAGCTTTCGCCTATGGCAACGAATGCCTTTGCTTCGTCACTCATCAAATGTGCTCGAAGTCCCACTTGTGTTGCAACTACTCGAACGGCAGCACGCAACGAAAGGCCGGTGACGACAGTCGCTCGGGCATCGCCGGCACTTGAACCAGGGATGATATCTGTCGGTCGTTGCACGATCGCCATGACCGGCGTCTTCTCCGTCTTTACCTGTCCCTTGCGGCCTCTTCCCGGCGGTGGATCATCGGGATGTGGTGGCAGGTCCTGCGTCGAGAATCGCAGCGCACGAGAGCAGGGGAGGCATGGGGCGGGCGTTCCTTGCGCATGGCCGGTTCACGCGGCCAGCGCCGCCGCTCCATATGCGCCGGCCGTTCCTGTTCTGGAGGAGGATCATCGTCGGATTCAGCCCCTGTAGCCATCCAATTCCTCCAGCGCATGACCCGACGCGAGCCATGGAAATTGAGAAAAGCAATTGTTTTGCGGCTGAAATCTCCGCAGGACCCCGCCCTAAAAAGCGGAAGTGCCCGAAGTGCCACCTCCATAAGTTGTTTATCATACTCCTTTTCGCTCAGAAATGTACGGAGCGATAATTTCCAGGATGTGAGGATAACGACAATTGCCTCCCTTGGCTGTATCTAAATAAACAACGGTTCTTTCCAGATGAAAAGCCAGGCTAATAAAATATTCTCCTGATTGAACGACGTAGTTGTTCGGAATGAAGAAGTAAAAAACGAAAATTCTACAGAACAAATCTGAAAACACGGGAGGTAGTCGTGAACTATCTTGGTAAAATTCGTGCGCGCTCTGCGCAAGCGTCGGCTCGTGACGCAAGTTATTCATCGAGAAAATCTTGTGCGCCTAAGAGAGTTCTTGTCACCGGCGGTGCAGGTTTCCTCGGATCACATCTGTGCGAGACCCTTTTGGCCGCCGGACACCAGGTGATCTGCCTCGACAATTTTTCCACCGGCATGAGGCGCAATATCGCCCATCTGAAGCGCGTTGATCGCTTCAATGTCGTCGCCCACGATATCGTCCACCCGCTCGATCTGGAAGTCGACGAGATCTATAACCTCGCCTGCCCGGCATCGCCCCCGCATTATCAGGCTGATCCGGTCCATACGACAAAGACCTGCGTGCTGGGCTCCCTCAACCTTCTGGAGCTGGCCGCGCGCACCGGCGCACGCATCCTCCAGGCATCCACCTCCGAAGTCTACGGCGACCCGAGCGTCCACCCGCAAGTCGAAAGCTACTGGGGCAACGTCAATTCGTTCGGGCCGCGCGCCTGCTATGACGAGGGCAAGCGGTGCGCGGAGACGCTGTTCTTCGACTTCCACAACACGCACGGCGTCGAGATCAAGATCATCCGCATCTTCAACACCTACGGCCCGCGGATGCGTCCGGACGACGGCCGCGTCGTCTCGAATTTCATCGTTCAGGCCCTGACGGGGCAAGATATCACCATATATGGCGACGGTTCGCAGACCCGCTCGTTCTGTTTCGTCGATGATCTCATTGGCGGCATTGTGCGCATGATGGCCTCGCCGTCGTCGCTGACGGGGCCAGTCAATCTCGGCAATCCGGGCGAATTCACGATCCGGGAGTTGGCCGAGCAGGTGATCGGATTGACCGGCTCCCGGTCGCAAATCATCCATCTCCCTCTGCCGGTTGACGATCCCCGTCAGCGTCGCCCCGATATTTCGCTTGCCATGCAGGAACTCGACTGGCGGCCGAAGATGGACTTGTCGAGCGGCCTGCGTCAGACGATCGACTATTTCGATGGCCTTCTCACCCGTTCGGCCCGAGAACTGGAGGCGGTCTGATGGATGCGCCCCGGGTCCTTGTTACGGGCGGTGCGGGCTATATCGGCAGCCACACCGCCAAGCTCCTCCGCTCGGAGGGGATTGAGCCTGTCGTCTACGACAATCTCACGACCGGAAACCGTTCGTCCGTGCGCTGGGGTCCTTTCGTCGAAGGTGACGTCCTCGACTCGCCAAGCCTGATCGAGGTTATCGAGAAATATGCTCCCGATGCCGTCATCCACTTTGCCGCCTCGGCCTACGTGGGCGAGTCCGTGCAGAACCCGGCAAAATATTACAACAACAATGTCTGCGGTGCGTTGTCGCTTATCGATGCCTGCCGGCAGACGGGGCTTCAGAACGTCATCTTCTCATCGAGTTGTGCCGTCTATGGCGTCCCCTCTGTGCTGCCGATCGACGAGACGATGCCGAAGGCTCCGATCAATCCCTACGGCAAGACCAAGCTGATCGGTGAGCATATGCTCGCCGATTATGCGGCGGCCTTCGGCCTGCGTTATGTTGCCCTGCGTTACTTCAATGCCTGTGGAGCCGATCCGGACGGTGAGCTTGGCGAATGGCACGTTCCGGAAACCCATCTCATTCCGCGGGCGCTGCTGGCCGCGGCCGGCCTGCTTCCGCATCTGGAGATATTCGGCGATGATTACGACACCCCTGACGGGACCTGCATAAGGGACTATATTCACGTCGCGGATCTCGCGCGCGCCCATGTTCAGGCCTTCACCCATCTCGCCAGAGGCGGAGCAAACCTCGCTGTCAACCTCGGCACGGGGCGGGGTTTTTCCATCAGGGAAGTGCTGCGCGTGATCAAGGAAACGACGGGGCGCGAAGTCCCGGTCGTCATCCATTCGCGCCGGCCGGGCGATCCCCCACGCCTCTACGCCGACGCCAGCCTAGCCCTCGAGACGTTCTGCTTCCAGCCCCGATATTCCGACCTGGAGACCATCGTGCGGACGGCGGCTCCGTTCTTCGGACTGGAGGTGCGCGCGTGACCGAACTTGCGATCACCCAAGCGACGCATGCTCCGGAACCCTTCCAGGAGCCGCTTCTTGTCCCGGTCATCACCGGGTATCGGCGGGCCGAATATCTGTTCTCGGCGGCTGTATGGGCCTGCGCCTTCGCCTATTTCTGGATCTGGTGGCTGGAGCCGCGCCATCACGTCGATGCTTTCGGCACAATTACGGTGAGCCTCGTTCTTGCCTGGATCACAACTCTGCCGGCCTATTTCATCGTCGTCTTCTATCGGGCGGCAAGACCGAACGGCCCCTTGCGCTTACCGGCCGGCAGCCGAGTGGCCATGGTCGTGACCAAGGCGCCGTCGGAACCCTTCTCGGTCGTCGGCGAAACCCTGCTGGCAATGCTTGCCCAGGATGTGGAACACGACACCTGGCTTGCCGACGAAGACCCATCCCCCGAGACCCTCGACTGGTGCTCCGGGCACGGGGTCTTCGTCTCGACCCGCAAGGGGCGATCCGATTACCATCGGACGTCATGGCCCAGACGCACGCGGTGCAAGGAAGGCAACCTCGCCTTCTTCTACGACCACTACGGCTACAGCCGCTACGATTTCGTGGCGCAACTCGATGCGGATCATGTTCCCGCACCCGACTATCTCTTCCACATGATGCGTCCGTTCGCCGATCCAAAGGTCGGCTATGTCTCGGCCCCGAGCGTTTGCGACAAGAACGCTTCCGAAAGCTGGTCGGCACGGGGAAGGCTCTATGCCGAAGCCAGCATGCATGGCTCGCTCCAAGCCGGTTACAGCGGCGACCTCGCACCTCTGTGCATCGGGTCGCATTACGCGGTACGCACCGTCGCCCTCAAACAGATCGGCGGCCTCGGCCCGGAGTTGGCTGAAGATCATTCGACGACATTGGCGATGAATGCCGGCGGCTGGCGGGGTGTGCACGCGCTGGATGCCATCGCCCATGGTGACGGCCCCAGAACCTTCAGCGATCTCGTGACGCAGGAATTCCAGTGGTCGCGCAGCCTGGTCATGCTGCTGTTGCGGTACTCGCCGAGCCTCGTCGGGCGGCTGCCGCCCCGGCTCAAGTTCCAGTTCCTCTTTTCGCAACTCTGGTATCCGCTTTTTGCGTTCTTCATGTTGCTCATGTTTGCGATGCCGATCATCGCGCTCGTGCGCGGCCGGAACTTCGTGACGGTGACCTATCTCGATTTCCTGGCGCATTTCGCGCCGCTTTCGATCGCTCTGTTCGTGATGGCTTATCGCTGGCGCGCCAGCGGCTCGTTTCGACCCCACGACGCCAAGATCCTGAGCTGGGAATGCATACTCTTTCTCTTTGCGCGCTGGCCCTGGGCGCTCGCCGGCACCCTGGCTGCGGTGCACGATTTTCTGACCGGCTCCTTCGTCGATTTCCGCGTAACGCCGAAAGGGCGGTCCGAAGTCGATCTGCTGCCGTTGCGTGTCCTGGCGCCCTACGCTGTGCTTGCGATCATGGCGGTATTGCCCGCCCTGGCGATCGGCCATGCCGGCGCCTCCAAGGGGGGCTACTTCTTTACCATCCTGAACGCGGCAATCTACTGCGCGCTGCTGCTGGTCATCGTCGGGCGCCATTCGATGGAAAATACGATTGCCGCGGCCCCGCGTTTCTACCGTCCGGCGATGGTGACCGTGCTTCTTGCGCTCGTCGCGCTGCCGGGGGTGGCAACCATCATGCGCGGAAAGGATGCGACGGAGGCACTCGCGTGGGGCAGCGGCCGCCTTCAGCTTTTCGAAGAGCGCTACGCCGTTTCCGGTGCAGGCCGGGGCGGGACCGCCCTGCGCACGATCTTCTTCAAACCACGATGGATTTCCCATCCGGAGGAAATCCAATTGAGAACCGATGCCGCTCACCCGGATTTGCGGCCGAGCCTGGAGGAAGTACATAATGTATAGCCCATCCAAAATAGCCCTGTTGTCGTTAACCGGCCTGTTGCTGTCGGGAGTCGCGGTCCTGCCGACCGCTCTGGGCAGCTTTGCCGAAGGACAGCCGCCTGCAATCACGGCATCGGCCATCGCGCCGTCGACCAAAATGCCAGTCGTCACGAAGGAGTCGATAACGTTCGGCGCCTACGATCCGCACGGAGATTTCGGCGCCTCGCCGGATTCGGAGATCGAACACCTCTTCCTGCCCTGGGAAGACGTCGATCTGCGCACGATCGCCCTCGCCGACGATTATGCGCAAGCGCGCGGCCGCACCCTGCTGATCTCGGTCGAGCCCTGGACCTGGTCGCCCGATTGGCGCCAAACCTCGCAGGAACTGCTGCACAGCATCCTGGACGGTTCGCGCGATGCGAACATGGCCGCCGTCTGCTCGGCTGCTGCTAAGCTGAAAAGTCCGGTCATCATTCGCTGGGGACAGGAAATGGACGAAACCGACAACCAGTTCTCCTGGTCGCATTGGGAGGGCGCCGACTATGCAAAGGCCTATCGTCGGATGGTGGAGGTCTGCAAGGTCCACCTGAAGACGGCCAAATACATGTGGTCACCAAAGGGCAATGAGGGGCTTCAAGCCTTTTATCCCGGCAGCGATGTCGTTGATCTCATCGGACTCTCGGTCTTTGGCCTGCAGCAATACGACGAGGACAAGACGGGCCATGACCGGACGTTTGCAGAGCACCTTGCGCCCGGATACGCCCGTGTCGCTGGTTACGGCAAGCCCATCATGGTTGCCGAACTCGGCTACGAAGGCGACGATTCATACGTGCGAAACTGGGCTGAGAGCGTAGCGAAACGCCATCCCCAGTTCCCGGCCCTGAGCGCCGTTATCTACTTCAACGACCGTGAAGTCTATCCGTGGCCGGACGGCTATGGCCGCCCCGACTGGCGGGTCGTCCGCGAAACCATCAATTGAACAAGAAGGAACCTGAACATGTCCATGCTTCAAAAAATGCTCCTGGCCGTGGCCCTGACCGGCGGTATCGCCACCGCCGCGTCCGCTGCGGGAACCAATAAGCCTGCGGGGATCGAGACCGCAACGTCGTTGAGCAGCGCGGAAATCTATCAGCTCTACAACCAGAATTCCTGGATGTGGAAAGCCGGCGCCGGCTACTTCTCCACAAAGGGGCGCCGCTTTACCGCCTGGTCGCGGGAAAACGGCTCGCCGTCCTTCGGCATGGGCCGCTGGTTCATCACGGAGCGGGGTAAACTCTGCTTCAACGCCGACTGGCACGCCAAAACCGGAACAGCGACGGCAATCACCTGCTTCAGTCACCGCAAGAACGGCGGCCTGATCTATCAGAAACGCGAACCGGACGGTCAATGGTACGTTTTCAAGAGCGCACCGGCACAAGCAACCGACGAATTCGCAAAGCTTCGCCACGGCGACTACGTGAGCTCTCAATTGGGAAGAATTGAGACGAGCGTCAGGAGGACCAAATAAAGGCGAAGCAAGGGGTTGCGCGCGGCCGAGGCGCCATCTGTGTCCTTACCTGGGAGCCGATGCCTGCGCGCAACCCTTTTCATAAAGGATCGCGAAGCGCCTTCAAAATCAAAGAGGCGGCGAACGGACGGTCGGCGCCTCTTTTGTCGTGGCCGGACCATCGGGTGTCCCGTCGACTGCAGGCAGAGTCTGGAAGGGCGCAACAGGTGCTCTGGAGCCTACATCTCTATTTATCCAATCCACTGGACGGCGTCGCGACGGGTTCGAATCCTTTCAGGAGTTTGGAGTGTATAGAGCGCACCCAGGCCGAGCGAGCATCTGTCGGCGTCGAAAGTTTCGGCAACTATGCGCTTTCATGCCTCGCATAGAGGGCGCCTTCGCAGCTTGCTGAAAGCAGACCTTGCTTGCGATCACGCTGGAGGTCGTCGTTGCGCCGGCACTGGCTATTGCTCATCTGCTGTGCAACTGGCGGCAACAGCTTCAGGATCGGACATTAATCACCGTCATTCTACGACACCGGCCTTGCGGAGCCCCTCCATCACGAGCTCGAAATCGGCGGGGTTCTTGAAGGGCAAGACTTTGCGCCGGTATTCCAAGGAGTAGTCGGGATTGACGCGCAGCACCTCTTGCCACGTTGCGCGAGCCTCTTCGAAACGGCCGAGGTGCCCGTAACAGGCAGCCAGAAGCGCGCGCGAGACATCGGTGACGGGGTTGCGGCTCACGCGCTGCAGCAACAGTTCGACGGCCTCATCGTACCTTCCAAGCTGAAACAAGGCCCAGGCCTGAAAGTGAAGAACGACATCCGGAAAGTACGGGTTCAGAACCCTCGCCCGATCGAAATAGCCGAGCGCCTCCTCGGCTCTGCCTGAATAGATTAGTGCCTCGCCGAGGCTGACCTGCCCTTCGGCGAAGTTCGGATTGAGGACTATCGCACGCTCGGCCTCGCTGATGGCTCTATCGTGCTCTCGCAAGTAAAGGCTGACCAGACTCAATGCCCAGTGCGCCACGGGATCGCTATCATCCCGCGCTACCGCCAGCGTCGCAGCCTCTTCGGCTATTTCGATCGAGCGCTGCGGTGACGCGCTCCACCGGTTCAGGTAGTCGAGCCCGTGGGTAAGGGCGAGGAAGGCGTGCGCCGAGGCGAAGTTCGGGTCCAGTTCGACGGCGCGTTGCAAAAGCTCGCGGGCGTCGCTGTTCGTTTGCTTCGTCAGCCGGTGCCACAGCTCCCGGCCACGCAGGAAGCAGTCATACGCCTCGGGGTGCCGCGTCTGCCCCGGCGCCAGTCTTTGCCGATCGCCCTCTGTCAGGTTGACCGCCAGCGCGCCGACGATCTGCTGCGTGACATCGTCCTGAACCGCGAATATGTCGGTCAGGTCGCGATCGAACCGCTCCGCCCATAGATGCCCGCCGGTGGTCGCGTCGATGAGCTGCGCGGTTATGCGTACCCTGTTTCCCGATTTACGTACGCTGCCTTCAAGTACATGGCGTACGCCGAGCTTCGTGCCCACCTCCTGCACATGGACGTTCTTGCCCTTGAAAGTGAACGACGAATTGCGAGCGATGACGAAGAGCTGCGACAGCTTCGATAGCGCCGTGATGATGTCTTCCGAAATGCCGTCGGCGAAGTAGTCCTGTTCGGCGTCACCGCTCATGTTGGCGAAGGGCAGGACGGCGATCGACAACTTCGGCGCCGCTGCCGTCGCCGGTTGGCTCGTCGCGGTTTCCGGGGTCGCGGCTGCCTTGGTCCCTGCGCTGCCGACTTGCAGCGAATAGACCCGGATCGGCTCGGCAATGTTCTTGAGCTGTGTGCTGCCGAGATCGCTGACCGAGAGGTCGAGCCTCGCCTTGACCTGGCGATAGGCATCCTCGGACAGGCAGATCGCGCCCGCTGCGGCGACGCCCTCCAATCGCGAGGCGATGTTGACGCCGTCGCCCATCAGATCGCCGTCGCTTTCCTCGACGACATCGCCCAGATGGATACCGATCCGGAACTCAATGCGACGGTCCTGCGGGACGCCGTCATTGCGCTCCACCATACCGTTCTGCACCTCAATGGCGCAGCGCACGGCGTCCACCACGCTGCGGAACTCGACCAGCGCACCATCGCCGGTGCGCTTCACCACCCGGCCATGGTGCACGGCGATCGTCGGATCGATGAGATCGCTGCGCAGTGTCCGCAACCTCGCCAGGGTGAGGTCCTCGTCGGCGCCGGCAAGACGGCTGTACCCAACCACGTCCGCGGCCAGGATTGCAACCAGCTTTCGGTTCTCGCTCATGGCGCTGTCTCCTAACTCCCACGATAGCAGGGAGACAGAGGGCAAGAAAGAAGTTTAGCCGCTGCTCAGAGCGACCTTGGTTGAGATCGAGTTGGCCATGGCTCATGTGGACGCAGCCGACGTTGTAGCCCAGGCAATGACAGTTCTGTCGGGCTCCCGGCCGTCCGAAACCCACTGAGGGTCAGTCACGACGATGTCCGCGTCCACCCGTATGTCCGCTCTTTGAAGATCCGCACCTGAAGTTGCCAGTGCGCTTCCGGCCCCAAATCAGTCGTTCCAGTCAAACCAAGTCCTTGGATCGCTTGATAATTATATTCTAGAATAACGGGGTCAGTGGTTCATATCCCATCAAGGCGTGGGAACTGTCCATCATCCTTGCTCTATCTCTGCAAGGCTGCAGCTTTCGACATTTCCGCCGTCTGCTGTGGTTTTATCTACGTCCTCGCAACAGCGGCCCAGTTTCTGAAATCCGGTGCTGCCGAGCGAGTTCTCGTGGTGGGGGCCGATACGTTCAGCCGGGTCATCATCCGAATCAATCGGATTATCGCCCAGGCGAAATCCTGACCCCGGGGCAGTTTTCAGAAATGGTTAAATCTTCGATCGTTCCCTGTGTCGTTGGACATGAAAGCGGTTGCTGCATCTCGGACTGCAAAACCGCCTTCCACCTTTTTTACTTCGGTCAATGAAAGCATCCTGACAAGGAGCGGCCTGACAAGTCTGTAAGCATGCGATCCCTTTGCGCGAAACAGCGTCCGCGATCTCGATCAAGCAAAGACTGCGCAATGTCATGACGGGATCTTGCTGAGGCTTGGCGAACGGAATGAGGACAAATTTGCCTTCGCTGCTCGGCTGAAGACGTACGCCAATATCAGCGCCGGCGGGAACTGCTCTGTACGCTCGGAGGTTCGACGTGAAATGGTGAGCATGGTGTTGATTTCCGCTGAGGCTGACGGAGCACGATTCTAGCGGAACACTTCAAGGCAAGCAGTCGGCAACGCACATGAGCAATCTTCCACGACTTCTGACGGCATCGTCAACTTAACGGCAACGAGGGCAGACCATGGCGCCGGCCTATTTCACCGATCATGCTCGGGCGATTTTCGCCCACAGGTTCATCGCCGCTGAACGCAATTCGCGATAATGGCTGGAAGGGATGTCGTGGCGCGGGATGTGGAATAGGCCAAGGCGGCCAAGCGTCTGATGCACAAGCTTTTGAAGGACCAAGGCCGAGCGCCGCGGGTGATGATCACCGATAAGCTTCGGTCTTACGACGCTGCAAAGCGCAAGATCATGCCCGGCGTTGAGCATCGCTCCCACAAAGGGATGAACAATCGGGCGGAGAATTCTAACTAACCAGTCCGGCGACGGGAGCGGATCATGAAGCGCTACAAGTCACCGCGACATTTACAACTTTGTCTCCATCCATGACCCGATCGCTAACCTGTTCCACATCCCCCGCCACGACATTCCCTCCAGCCATCATCGCGAATTGCGTTCAGCGGCGATGAACCTGTGGGCGAAAATCGCCCGAGCGTAACCGACGAACTCTGCCGACACAATGGTTTGGCTTCGTTGCCGTTAAGTTTACGATGCCCCTCGCAGCTACAGTCGGTGCGATGACGGTGAGTGGCATGTGTCAACCCATCCTAAGCGATCATCGACAACAACTCCTGATTAGTGATTTTGTCGAACTCGCACGAAAATTGTTTGCTCGATACAATTATTAAGCGTATCTTCATATACTTCGCCAGCCATGCAAAGGCCCTGGCGCTTGGAAGAGTATTTGGCTTCCGCCCCCTGGAGAGCACGATGATCGGCCAAAATGTAAGCCACTTTAAGAACCGTTCGGTCCGCAGGCTTTCGCCTTTCTATTTTGGGCTCCATGTTTCCACTCTTGAGAAAGTGCAACTCAGCCGTCAACTTGTCGAGCTGACCACTGGTATTGTTGCGGCCTACCTGCAAAGGCACTTTGTGCCGACCGCTGAACTGGCAAACCTGATTGCCGATGTGCACGCAGCCCTGGATGATACCCAAGCGTCGAGCACCGCGGTTGTGGCGATGCCCCATAAACAAAAGCCTTCAGTCTCCATCCAAAAGTCAGTCACCGACGAGTTCATCATTTGCCTAGAGGATGGAGAACGGTTTAAGTCGATGAAAAGCCACCTCGGCAGAAAGTACAATATGACCCCCGATGAATACCGCGCAAAATGGGGCTTATCTGAAGACTACCCGATGGTCGCACCGTCGTATTCCGACAAGCGTTCCCGTTTAGCTCAAGACCATAGCTTTGGGAAGAAGCACTCGCGCAAGAATGCCTGACCCTCATAACAAGCTATGAATTGGTGCAAAGACCGCCCTGCTAACCTGGATGGATGGTGGCGGCACAAGATGGGGTCGTCTAATCGCACGACGTTTTGCAAGCGCTTTCTCAAAGATCTGCCCCGCCGGAGCTGAGCCAGTGCCGGTGAGCGAAGGATACAGGGGCCGACATCTGGCTTGCGCGCGTGCCGAGTGAGCGTTTGCCGGAAGCAGGGTCGTCTTCGCGGTCGATACAAGGTCGCCGCATGATGGGGCTTCGCAGGTCGAGTGTTCCAATGTGGTTGACGCAATCCGCCGGTCAACTGCGGTTGCACCCCATCTTGGGGAATCACCGTACCCACGCCCCGGCAGGGACGTTTTGGCGCCGGCGCGTGAGGACGCTGGCAAAAAGTATTCGGATCAGATCAGGCAGTGGTCGCGACGCCTAGCCGTTTGTGGCATCCATTCCAACTGGGGCCAGAACAAGATTAGTGCGAAATCGTACGTTTAGCCGAGAAAGTGATGATCGAGATCGAAATTCGTTCCCAAAACTGGGTCCTAAATAGCATTTCACCCTAAAACTTCATATCTCAGCACAGGCGGTAAACTACGGAAAATATGCACGAATTCGGTTAGCGTACGATTTCGCACTAATCTTGTTCTGATCCCAATGGGCTGTCGCCGCCGAACGGGAAAGACATGGCGTGACGCTGGATCCGACGACGGTCGAGGCCTTAAAAGCCTATAGGCGTTCAGCCATCATAATGGCCCGAAAGTGCTGCATCGGCAGACTTAACAACCACGGCGATATTCACGCCCTTCGTCAAGGTTGTCCCGGTCGCGCGAAGATCGGTCACGACTTTCAGGCCGCCCGATTGGGGCGCCGGGAGCGGCACGACGGTGCGGTTGTCCAGATCAGCGATCCACAGCCCGTCCTGACCTTCAACACTAATAACAACAACTGTAGCCATGTTGGTCCCTCCAACGATTAATGTTTAAAATCCAGCTTTCTTCAGGCCTTCGCGGTAAAGATCTTTATGCCATTGCTCTTTACTTGGAACCGCAGACAACCACTTGTCCACATCGAAGTCCGGGTTGCCTTCGCGAAACCTCCGTACGAAGACCCGCGCCTTGTCCTGACGTCCCAACATGGCCCAGTTTGCGGCCGACAGCCTGTCCGCCAAATGGGGATCGGCCATCTGCCCGATATAGTCCAGCGAAGCTTCGAATTCACCGAGGGCATAGTTTGCTCCCGCAGCGGTCCAGAAATAAGTATCGGGACCGAGCGGGTTCAACTCGATGGCCCGCTCGATCTTTCGCAAGGCCATGGCGGGAAGCGAGCAATGAACTAGCGTATCCGCGTAGTCGGCAATCACGTCGGCGTAGTGGGGAGCAAGGCTCTCCGCCACCTCCATCGCCTCGGCGCTTTCGTCAAACGCCCCCTGCAACAGTTTGGCGACACCGAACTCGCGATACCCATCGGCGAAGTCCGGACGCGTCTCGGTAGCCTGCTTTGCCAAAGTCTCCGCCGTTTGCAAAAGCTCGATATCACCTCGCGCCGTCAACAACCATTCCTTCGAGTAGGTCCGCGCCATCGAACTCAGCGCTGGGGCGAAATCGGGACTTGCGCCGAGTGCGGCTTTCATTTCCTTGCGCGCGCGCCGCAGGTTCGGAAGCGTTAACCGCACCAGGTGCCGCCTGCCGACAAGATATCGATGGTAAGCAATCGGATTTAGATCTTCGCGCAAAGCCTCATGACGCTCGATTTCGCTGGATACGGAAAGAGCGATTTGCCTAGCGACGACTCTCCTGTCCTTGACCAGATCCAGGTGATCAAGGCTGAATCTTTCCGCCCAAACAATCTGGTTCTGGTCGAAAAAGATCAGTTGGGCGAACAGGGTGACTTCATCGCCCGTATTGCTGATCCGGGTATCGAGGATGTAATTAACGCGATGCCGTTCGAAGAAAGCCTTCTGCGTCTCCATGTGGTGGCCGATTTGAACCGCCGAATACGGGGCAATGACCTCCAGGCTGTTGAAAGCGCAAAATCCGATAGTGATATCTTCCACCAACGATGCGGCTAGAAAACCGGCTTGAGGTTTGACAGACTGGTTCTTGGGCGGGAGCAGCACCAACCGGGGAATAGCAATCCGCATATCTTGGGGATCGAGGGGAAGAGCGGTCTCGAGGCTCGGCTTTGAAGGCGCGGATATCGGACCGAGGGATATTGGGTTGCCGTCGTCGGATCTGGTGCGCGCGGCGATCCCTCGCAAAATCGAATTCCGCCGCTGTTCAAAATGGTTGCGAAAGGATGCGACTTCCTCTTCCGCCTCAAATATCCCTATGAGCAATTGCAGCGTTTCCGGATCCTTTGGCTCCGTCCGGAAGAGGATAACCGCAGCCTTCCTCAGGAGTTCGGTTTCCTTCTGCGACCGCGCCACTCGGGATGCCGTTCTCAATGCAGTGCCAAGAAGCTCGATATGGCGAACTTCCCGCTCGGCAAGCCACTGTTGAAACTGACGACTGTGACTATGGATCGGCCCCAGGAACGGCTGGTTCATGAGCTTCACGAGGTGTTGAAGCCTGGAGAACGGTTCGACGTCTTCCTCCGCCCCGGACAGCAGGATGTCCGAAGAGAGCGCCTCCCGATCAAAGGTCACAAGGTTGCCTTCGGATGAAATGATGGTTGCCTCGAGTTCTGCTTGACGGGCCTTCATCCTCGAAATCAACTTGCGCAAAGTTGCAAGCGCACCGTCCCTATTGGCGTCGCCCCACAGAAAGCTAGCTAACGTCGTTCGATCCGCAGAACCTTCATCTGTCGTGAGCAAATACGCGAGAAGCAGCAGCCCTTTCTCGGGAAACGTGACGGCGATGCCGTCCTCATCAACGAGTTGCAGCCTACCGAAGGTCTTTAGAACAAAAGCCATTTTGCCCTCAAGCCACCCCACGGCCTGGTGTTTCCATAAAAATGCGCTGTGCGTGTCGCACCAGCAAAAGTCGTAAACTCAATCCTCGTGCCGGCACTTTGTCCCAATGTGTGAGGAAATTCAACGGGCTTGTACGAAGTAAACGTTATGCTATGTTTTCTAGGCTAACTAGCAGAAATGAATTTCGCAATCGACTTATCCCAATTATCTTTAGAGGAGAATTTCCATGTCTAAGATGATGATTATGGGCGTGAAGGGCGAAGAAGGCCTTTGGCTTGTCGACTTCGATGCCGGCACCGTCACCGCGATGGCCGGAAAACGCGAAGACTACGTGATTTCAGCCGCCGGCCCGACACCCACGGACAACGAAGCGCTCGATTTTGCGGAGTACTTCGAGACCAAAGACGAGGCCTTCTCCGGCCACGTCTGGAGGACCCCGGCGATTGACCTCGCCGTTGGTTTCGAGCCCAAGGAAGCCGCCTTTTCCGGTCATGTCTACCGAACGCCGGCCGTTGACGCTCCCGCTACCAAGGTGAACTAAGTAACATCCCCGGCGGAATCTGCTCTGCACAGCCTTCAAACAGGATGGCCAGCGCTTTGATTCCGCCGCATTCGGTTTCGGTGGCGGTATGACTTCTGTTGCACGGTTGACATCTTATTCCGACCGCAACTGCTCGCCTCATGAGACCCTGGCACGAATAACGCCCTCGCTTTCAAAATACGGCATCACCCGTCTTGCTCGTTTGACGGATCTCGACAGGATCGGCATCCCGGTCTGGAATGCCATAGCGCCCAACTCCCGCTCGATCGTCATAAATCAAGGCAAGGGGATCGAAGATATCGACGCCAAGGTCTCGGCGGCAATGGAGGCGCTGGAGCGTGCGGTCGGCGGAAATCCGCAAATCGATGTCCGCCTCGCAAGCGTCAGGCAGCTGGAATCGGAGGGCTACTTTGCTGAGCCCCTGGACTGTCTGGTTTTGGCGGGTCAAGACGATGTGCGCCCTGAGGAAATGCTCCGTTGGGTCCAGGGCTACGATATCATTGCGGAGAGACATGTTTGGGTGCCTTATGAGGCAATCCTGCTCGATGATACAAAATTGAACAGATTCTGGCAGTCATCGGATGGCCTTGCGTCAGGCAATATTCGCGTTGAAGCAATCTTCCACGGATTGCTGGAACGGATCGAGCGTGACGCCGAAGTTCTCTGGCAGTTCGCGTCCGTCGCGGAGAAGAGCACAACCTGCATCGATATCAACTCGTTTCGTGACCCGGTTCTGAGCGGCCTTGCGCAACGGGTCAGCGATGCAGGATTCAGGCTTCAAATGTTCAATCGGACCAGCGACATCGGTGTACCGTGTTTTGAAGCCTTCATTGCGCCCGACGCACCGTCCGGGGGGGAATTGCGCTATATCGAAGTGACGTATGGCGCGGGCGCGCATCCCAATCCCGGCCGCGCGGCGATCAGGGCGGTCACCGAGGCAGCGCAATCGCGGCTCACCTTTATCAGCGGTGCCAGAGATGACATCCATCCTGAAACCTTTGCGCGTCCGCTTCCCGCTCATCTGCGAGAGGTGCTTTCCATCGAGCCGGCCCACGACGCGCATGCCCTCGACACGACGATCGGCGGCACGATCCATGACATGCTACGCGGCGTTATCGGGCGACTCACGGCGGTTGGGATCACGTCGGCGATCGTCGTGGACATGAACGCAGGGGAAGAAGACTTTAGCGTTGTGAAGATGCTTGTTCCCCAGCTGGAAAACCTGGATGGAAGGCGGAAACGACGGTTTGGCCCTCGCGCCCTGAAACGGATATTGAGATCAAGATGAAGGTGATCTTCGCGGGACCGACACTTCATGGTGCGAACTTGCCGCCAAACACCGACTACGAGCTTCGTCCCCCCGCGAAGCAGGGTGATTTCTTCAGAGCCATTCAGGATGGCGCCAACGTTATCGGGCTCATTGACGGCATTTACGAGTATGTTCCCGCCATCTGGCACAAGGAGATCCTGTTCGGGCTTTCCCAGGGGGTCCATATCTTCGGAGCCGCGAGCATGGGAGCGCTGAGGGCCGCGGAGTGTTCCGCGTTCGGCATGGTGGGCTTGGGAGAAATCTATGAGGGCTTTGCAAGCGGCGCCCTGGAAAACGATGCGGATGTCGCTCAATCACACGCGCCGGCCGAGATGGGCTTCCTTCCGCTCAGTGAGCCACTCGTTAACGTTCGCGCGACGATTTCGCAATGTTTGCAACGCTCACAGATTGCGAGCGCTGAGCACGATCAATTGCAGGACGCCGCCAAAGGAATATTCTTTAAGGACCGGACCTACCGCCGCCTTGTACAATCTGCGATTCCGGATGCCGATCGCGCAGGCGCAGTGCTGGCAGTCTTGCGTGCCAACAATGTCAACTTGAAACTGAACGACGCACAGCTACTTGTCGAAACCGTGATCCGGACGCCGGATTGCCGCTTTATTCCGGAATTTGGCTGGACGTTCGAAGCGACAAGCGTTTGGAACGCGATGTTTTCCATTCGCTAGACCGAAATAGGTTTGGGCGTTCATATTCGGCTTCGTTGAACTGGTTTTGGTCCTCTTTGGACAAGATGGCGCATGTCTTTGAACTGATGGGGTTGTCTTCTCTATTCGGCGTGGTGAGGTCAAGCACCTTCTGACTGTCCGCAGCTATGGCGATTGATGTCTTCGCAGTATCGCTTCTCTCCGGGCTCGGCCTATGTGGCCCTCCCATTATGGGACCAGAAGAATGAGGCGGAACAATCCAATCGGCGACCTGATCGCAATAAACGACCGTACCAAGACAACCACGCGAACTCACCCCATCCATCGTCCTGCGAAGGACATCTTTCCACCGGCGGAGGAATCTGGGCTTGTCGCAAATTTTCGCAGTTAACGAGCTGTTGACCAAGGCTGGAGAAATTCCGCTCCCAATTTAATGGAGCGTAGCCATGATTCTGAATGCCATTGCCGAGAAGCTGAAGCGCCAATCGAAGGACGATTTCAAAGGGCGGCATTTCGAGGCATGGTTATCGTGCAGGCGGTGAGTTGGTACTTGCGCTATCCGCTGAGCTATCGCGACCTGGAAGAAATGTTCCGCGAACGCGGTTTCGAAGTCGACCACAGTACGATCAATCGGTGGGTCCTCGCCTACGCGCCGCTAATCGAGAAGCGGCTGCGCCAGTTTCGCGGACCTCATTGCGGCTCGGTTCGGATCGACGAGACTTACATCAAGATCCGCGGCAAGTGGCGCTATCTGTACCGCGCCATCGACAAGCACGGCAATCCGATGGAATTCTTGCTCACCGCGCGGCGCGACCTCGATGCTGCCAAACGCTTTTTCCGCAAGATGCTCAAGGAGGAGCCGTTATTCTCGCCGGAAAAGGTCGGCACGGACGGTGCCAACACATTTCCGTCAGCCATCAAAACGGCCGTCGATAATAGGCTTTTGCGTCCGAACCAGGTCCACTATGTCACCAAGCATCTCCAGCAGGGCATCGAGAGCGACCACTTCCGGGTGAAGAAGAACATGCCGAAGATCGGTGGCTTCCAGTCCTTCAACACGGCACGCCGAACCATTGCCGGCTTCGAAGCGATGTTCTGGCTCAGAAAAGGCTTCGGCCTTACCGACGATTGGACCGTCAACGATCAGAACGATCTGATCGCGCGCCTCTTCGGATTGCAAAAGGTTAACAATTCATGAAGAGGCGGACCCTCATAGGGTTGGCTCAACCAACCGAAGCGTTTGCGACAAGCCCCGCTATCGAGTTTCTGACATCGAGCCCTCGCCAGAAGGTGTTTGAACCTTGCAAATCAGCCTCATCTGGACTAAATGTGGTTACGTAACCACGACCATTGGAGGCTTGTTATGGGCGTTACCACACTTTCAGGCCGGGAACTCAATCAAGACTTGGGCCGCGCAAAGCGCGCCGCCCAGGAAGGGCCGGTGATCATCACCGACAGGGGACGGCCCGCGCATGTCCTTTTGTCGTTCGAGGAATACAAACGGCTTACTGGCAAAACGCGCACACTCGGCGACATGCTCGCAGCGCAGGGTGCGGAGGACTTCGACTTGCCGCTCATGCCGCGCACGGAACATGCCCAGCCGGTTGACCTGTCCTGATGTTGTTGCTCGATACCAACGTCGTGTCGGAATTGCGTAAGGTCGCAAGCGGCAGGGCCGATCCCAATGTCGTGGTTTGGAACGAAACCGTAGATCCGGAAGAGACTTTTATTTCGTCTGTCGTTTTGCATGAACTCGAGATTGGTGTCCGGCTGGTGGAGCATAATGATGCCGCGGCCGGGAAGGTGCTGCGCAATTGGCTGGAAAACGCCGTTCTCTCCGCATTTTCCGGACGTATCCTCCCTCTTGACGAGGCGGCAGCCCGCCAAGCAGCCCAATGGCATGTGCCTCATCCCAAGCCGATCAATGATGCCTACATCGCAGCGACGGCGTTCACGCGGCGTATGACGCTGGTGACACGCAACGTCAAAGATTTCGAATCCTTCGGGGTCGCACTTAAAAATCCCTGGGATGTCCCACCCACCTGACGGGTCATTCGGTGTAGGATCATGGCGGCAAGGTAGATGTAATTCGACTTACACTATTCAGTGGCGTTGGTGCACGGATAGTGATTTTGAGGCAGGTTGGTCTTTGATACCGCTGACTATGCGTCAGCAACTTTGCTGTGCACAGATTTCGGGCGTGCGCATTGGAGCATGCGGTTGAGGATGGCGGAGGCGATGGCAACTTCTGCCTGTTGGGCGGGAAGGGAGCAGGCCCGCAGACGCCGTCCGATGACGGCCTTGTATCGCCCGATGGCTGTCTCGACCAGAGACCGCTTGCCGTAGCCGGTGGAGGCTTGCCATTTCATCCGTCCCTCTCTTTCGATCGCTGCAATGTGGTTGTCCCGTTGATCCGGCATTTCAGAATCTGCCCGTTCGACCGCGTTGGCACGAGGCGGAATGACGATTGCGGCAGCAGCGCTGTGGTTGATGACGGTATCGTAGGTTGGCTTTCCGTCATAGGCGCCGTCGGCAGTGAACTGTCCGATCGGACCGTCGATCTGGTCGAGCAGTGAGTCCACTTCCGGCCAGTTCGTCACTTTGAACTTCATCTTGCCGATACGGTGACGGCGGCGGGAATTGTGTTTGAAAGGCATAACAGGGGCACAACGGTCATTGAGGTTGCAGCCTACATATACGCCCAGCACTGAACGATCCGTGCACCAACGCCTCGGCCATTGGTTTCCGCCCCGATATAGACAGTGCGATTGGCACTGGACGTTTCCTGTTTAAATTCGTGATCACGATCGCGCTGGCAATAAGCGGCGGCCTCCTAATGTTCCGGATTGGCAAGCCGGGCGTTCCATTGCGATCATCGGCATGGGGTTTGCTGGTGCCGCTGGTGCTGGCCATTGGCGCTGCGGGATTCGAGTTATCAGTCATGCCGCCCGAGACTTGGGGCGCACGCATGGTCGGTCATAATTCCAGGCTCTGTCTAACGATCATACCCCTGCTTTCAGCCGGCCCCTTGGCCTGTTTCCTTTTCGCCTTGCGCCATGGCGCCCCGGGCAGCCCGGGACTTGCGGCCGCCATCGCCGGACTGGCCTCGGCGGGCATCGCGGCAACCTTCTACGCAGCGAACTGCAATGACGATAGTCCGCTTTTCGTCCTGCTTTGGTATCCGATTGCCATTTCCATCGTCGCCGGGGTCGGCATTCTGGCCGGCCGCAGCTTGTTGCGCTGGTAGAATTCGTCATGGCAATACTGACCGTGTTCTGCGCCGTCTAGGGTCCGGCCGGCCCAGAGGCTTCCGGTGCGCATTGAGATCGATGACACCCCGAAGGCAGCCCAGCTTATTGCTGGCCGCCTCAAAGCGTGCCGTGAAGGAAGCCATCAAGGATGTCGGCAACAGCCGCGACGGGGTTGAAGCAGACCTTGGGAAGCAGGCTTGATCGCGGCGTGTCCTGCGCGAGGCAACCGATAGCTGCGCCGCCTGCGGACTGCGGAGCAGTCTGTCCGGGTGTCAATCGGCGTCGTAACAGATGCCTCATCACGATCACGTCACCCGATCTCCTGGCGGCTGCGAAGGCCGAGTGGCGGGAAAAGACCAGAGGAAAAGCCTATGTGTGCCCGATACCCGACGATGTGAGGCTCGCATCGGTGCATAGCCGGTAAGGTAGCCTTCGTGAGCGAGAGATGCGCACAGCCCATCTTGTCGGCCGCCCTCGGTTGCAATTACGATCCCCGGCGATGCATCGCCGCACCTATATTTTAGCGAAGTCCTCGACCTGCGCCCTGATCGCGGCCTCGGTCGGCAGATGTTCCATCGAACCTGCACCGTAGAAGCCGTCGCAACGCTTGCAGCGGGCGAGCACATAGGCGGCATCCGCGGGCATGGCGATCGGGTCGTTGTTTTCAGGAATAAGTCGATTGGGTCATGTGGTCGGTTCAGCCGTGCAGCCTGCGCAGCATTGTTCCAAGCCGGCTTCCGGGGTCGCTTTCCTCAAGCCCCGGGGCCTGTCGGCAAGGAAAATTGCTTCTCCTCCCGATCCGCACGTCCGTCGGACTATAGCCGAATTCCCGCTTGAAGGCGCGACTGAATTCTGTGCCGTCACTGAAGCAGCGTTGCTCTGCCAAATCGAGTATGCGGCGTTGATCGGTCGGGTTCGCCAAAGCTGCGTGTGCATCGAGCAGACGCCTATGTTGAATATAATGCTTAACGCCGCCAAAAGCCTCAAACATGCGGTACAGTCGCGAGCGCGAAACGCCTAATTCTCGCTCGAGCGTCTCAGCTCCCAGGGTCGGGTCGAACAGCCTCGATTGTATGATCTTTTGCGCACGGTCGAGTAGCGTTACTGCAATCGGATGACTTGCCGTCTGGACGTTGTCGGCCGAAGGAGAGACGCCAGCCAGTATCATCGCGCGCGTTGCCTCGACCAATGCGGGAAGATCGGCTTGTTGGACGAACGGGAGTTGGTTGGCGAGCCCCACCATATAGTCATGGAATAACCGCGCCATGCCGCCTTCCAACGTTGTGAATTCCGCAGCGCTCAAAGCCTGGGATACGCGGGGGCAAAAATCCCGCGGGACGAACAACATGAGTATCTCGCTCGCCGTCAGACTGCCATGGAAACTGCGACCCATGGCGTGGACCTGCGTGACTCCGACAGTGCCACGGAATGTCCTCGTGGGGGTTTCCGTATACGCCTCTCCGGCAAGCAGAACCGATAGGATGAAATGGTCGAGCGGCTCCCAGCAGTGGTGACGTGTTATGCTCCTGAACTGCAGGGGATCCGTCGTGACATGCGAAAACACAAAGCAGCCGAGGTCCCAGGTGAGCTGCTTGCCAATGAACCCTCTCCTCGTGTCACGCGCGGAGCCGATATCAAAGATCGAGGCGAAATTGGTGCGCCACGCTTCGAACTGCCGGATCCTCGGTACGGCGCTCGTTGCGAATTCAAAGGAAGATAGACTTGAGGGCTGCGACGGTGCGAATGCGCGTCTTTCAGCTGCATTCCGTTCAGACGCAAGGCGCGCTGACTGAAAGGCTGTTTGCCGCGTCCCTATCTGATAGACTGTCATGATATTCGTGCCGACCGAGCTGCACTTTCAAAAGCGGAATTCGACATCGAAGGTCTCCAACAAAAATTCGCATTTCAACTGGATGTCTGGCCGTTCACGCGATACTCACGCCGGATTTCGGATCGTTTATTAGCATAATCGACAATAAAACACAATCTAACCGAGCATGATGAATTTCTACTATCGCTTGATAATGTGTTCCGTTCCGTTCGCTGGACAGTCATCGCTAGTGTGATGTCGCCCGGATTCGACACGGCGTTCGACGTAATTCGCCTGTTTTCACACCAATCGGCCCGACCTAGCGCTGAGGACCTGCATCCGCCACGCCGACAAATCCAACGTCGATCTGCTTGGTGGACGGAGAGCACAGGCATGAGATTCCGTGCCATCACCGGCGGGTCGAGGATCAGGTAATGTGAGCTGATGAACGGCCGCCCGCGCCGGCCAGCTAGGCCTACCTGGATTGTCTGCCATGAGCTCCTCTTCCGAAGGCAAATTTTCGATGTGGACCCTGACGGCGATGTCCGTCGGGTCGATGGTCGGCGCTGGGATCTTTTCGCTTCCACAAGCTTTCGGACGCGCGACAGGCCCATTCGGCGCAACGATCGCCTGGATGATCGCCGGTCTCGGCATGTTGATGCTCGCCTTCGTTTTCCAGACGCTGTCGGAACGCAAGCCGGATCTGGACGCCGGCATCTACGCCTATGCGAAAGCAGGTTTTGGCAATTATCTGGGGTTCCTGTCCGCGCTCGGTTACTGGTCCGCAGCACTGCTTGGCAATGTTTCCTATTTTGTGCTGATCAAGTCGACGCTTGGCCTGTTCTTCCCGATCTTCGGCGATGGAAATACCATTTTGGCCATCGCCACCTCCTCGGTGCTGCTGTGGACCGTTCACGCCCTGATCTTGCGTGGTATACGTGGCGCGGCATCGATCAATACGGTCGTCACCTACGCCAAAATTATCCCGATCATCCTCTTCATCGTATTTGTCATTTACGGTTTCCAAGCCGACATCTTTGCGCTCAATTTTTGGGGAGGTGAGACAGTCACGTTTAGCGCCATCGCAGGGCAGGTCCGCGCGACGATGCTGGTTACGGTATTCGTTTTCGTCGGCATTGAAGGCGCGAGCGTTTATTCCCGCTATGCCCGCAACCGCTCCGATGTCGGAATTGCGACATTGCTCGGCTTTGCGGGCGTGCTTTGTCTGCTCGTTCTGGTGACGATTCTCTCTTACGGCGTCATGCTCCGTGCCGATCTTGCCAATTTGCGCAATCCGTCGATGGCCGGCGTGCTGTCGGCCATCGTCGGCCCCTGGGGCACCCTCTTCGTCAGCGCCGGGCTGATGATCTCGGTTGGTGGGGCCTATCTCTCGTGGGTTCTGCTTGCTGCGGAAATTCTGTTCTCCGCTTCGAAATATGGGACGATGCCTGAATTTCTGAGGCGTGAAAACAGCGCCGGCGTGCCGTCGAACGCGCTGTGGTTGACCAACATTGTAGTGCAGGTCTTCCTGATCCTGTCGCTGTTTGCACAATATGCGCTTCACCTGGCTATCGAACTGACCAGCTCGATGATTCTGATCCCCTATTTCCTCGTCTCCGCCTATTCTTTCAAGCTTGTTTTGACCGGCGAGACCTACGAACGGGATTCCGCAAGCCGACGCCGCGAATTCGTGTATTCCGCAATAGCACTCATCTACACTTCCTTTCTTATCGCTGCCGCAGGTGGCACCCATCTGCTGCTTTCCGCCGCCATTTACGGACCCGGTTCCATCCTGTTCTTCATGGCGCGCCGGGAGCAGAAGCTTCCCGTGTTTAAGCTGGCCGAAACGCCGGTGTTCATCATTGTGGCGGTAGGCGCGCTGATCGCCATTCACGCACTCGCAACCGGTCGAATCTCCGTCTAGGCAAGTCAAACCGCAGATACGGGCCGCTGCCGTATTTGTGCGAAAGCGTCGCGCCACCGGTGCTTCCCCAACCTTCCGGCTTCATGCGGATCCAGTCTCCTGTTTCTCAAGTCGCTGTCGTCAACGCCGCGGGTTAACGCATTGTTGGCTAACTTGGCGAATTTCGTCACTTTTAGACGCAAAGCATAGTTGTGAGATTCTGTGCGATCACGGCGGGGACGGAAGCATTTTATAATGCGCCATAAACGCACGCTCGTGCAGCACGACATCTTCGAAAAGTCCGAACAACCTTCCTGAGAGGGCATTATGGCTTCGGCTTCCACGCAAAAATTATCCATTTTCGCACTGACGGGGATGGTCGTCGGTTCGATGGTCGGCGCGGGTATATTCAATCTTCCCGGCCGTTTCGGTACGGCGACCGGTCCGTTCGGCGCGATCATAGCGTGGATGATAGCCGGCACTGGCATGTACATGCTTGCACGCGTCTTTCAGGCTCTGGCGGAAAAAAAACCGGAAATTGATTCTGGTGTTTTTGCCTATGCCAAAGAGGGCTTTGGAAACTATATGGGCTTCCTTTCCGCCTTCGGGTACTGGCTTGGCAGCTGCCTTGGCAACGTCTTTTACTGGGTCCTGATCGGTTCGACGCTCGGTCTGTTCTTCCCTTCGATCTTTGGCGACGGAAGCACCATCATCGCCATTGTCGTTTCACTCCTGGGGATATGGGCCTTCCACTTCATGATCCTGCGGGGCGTCGAGCAAGCCGCATTCATCAACGTGATCGTCACGATTGCCAAGATCGTCCCGATCGTCGTCGCCATCCTGGCCATGGCCTTCGCGTTCAATTACGCGCAGTTTTCCGCCAATTTCTTCGGCGGCGTGAATATGCCGGAAAAATCTCTCGTGGCGCAGGTTCGTGACACGATGCTCATTACCGTCTTCGTCTTCCTGGGGATCGAAGGAGCGAGTGTTTATTCCCGCTTCGCCAAGACCCGCGCCGATGTCGGTACCGCGACCATTCTTGGCTTCATCGGGGTGACCGGTCTGATGGTGGCGATCACTTTGCTTCCCTACGCTGCGATGCCGCGCGCAACGATGGCGGGGGTCCAGAATCCCTCCCTGGCGGGCGTCCTCGAAGTCGTCGTCGGCCATTGGGGCGCGGTATTCATTTCGATCGGCGTGCTGGTGTCGGTCCTTGGCGCCTATCTCGCATGGTCGCTGATCTGCGCCGAAGTGCTGTTTGCCGCTGCCAAATCAGCGGACATGCCGAGGCTTTTTGCGGCGCAAAACAGCAATCGGGTACCAGCCAATGCGTTGTGGCTGACAAATATCGTCGTCTCGTTGTTCGTCATCTCGACCTACTGGTCTCGCGACGCTTTCAACTTCATGCTCGACATGACCAGCGTGACGGCCCTTCTGCCCTACCTTTTGGTCGCAGGCTACGGCGTTTTGCTTGCGCGCCGCGGCGAAGGCTACGAGGAGACACCCGGGGAGCGCGGCCGCGACCAGGTCTTTGCCTGGATCGCCGTCATTTACACGATCATCATGTTCGTCGCCGCAGGGCTCAAATACGTTCTGCTCGTCAGCGTTTTGTTCGTGCCGGGCACCATCCTTTACGTCTGGGCGCGGCGCGAGCAGAAACTGACGCTTTTCACCAGCATCGAACTCATCGTTTTCGCCGTCACTGTGATTGCGGGGCTCGTAGGATTTTACGGCCTGCTCAGCGGCACCATCACGCCTTGATGACATAGGGAGTAGATCGATGACACAGGAAATCACATTTGGCGTGCATTCCGAAGTTGGCCAACTGCGAAAAGTCATGGTTTGCGCGCCCGGCCGTGCCCATCAGCGTCTGACGCCGACAAATTGCGACGCGCTTCTCTTCGACGATGTTCTTTGGGTCGATAATGCCAAGCGCGACCACTTTGACTTCATAACCAAAATGCGCGACCGCGGCATCGACGTCGTGGAGATGCATAATCTGCTTGCCGAGACGGTTGCGATCCCCGAGGCCAAGAAGTGGATACTGGACAACCAGGTCGTCGCCAACCAGATTGGTCTCGGTCTTCTGAATGAAGTTCGATCCTATCTGGAAGGGCTTTCCGACCGGGATCTCGCCGAAACGCTGATCGGCGGCCTATCGACGTTTGAATTTCCGGAAGCCATTGGGGGCGAGCAACTGGCGTTGATCCGCGATGCAGCCGGCGTCAACGAGTATTTACTTCCGCCGCTGCCGAATACGCTCTATACCCGAGACACCACCTGCTGGATCTACGGCGGCGTAACATTGAATGCGCTCTACTGGCCGGCGCGTCATGAGGAGACGATCCTCACCACCTCCATCTACAAGTTTCATCCGGATTTCGCCGGCAAGGTCAGGGTATGGTGGGGCGACCCGACGAAGGACTGGGGCCTTGCGACGATAGAAGGCGGCGATGTCATGCCGATCGGTAAGGGTAACGTCCTCATCGGCATGAGCGAGCGCACGTCGCGACAGGCGATCAGCCAGGTGGCGGCAGCGCTGTTTGAGAAAGGCGCCGCCGAGCGCGTCATCGTCGCGGCCATGCCGAAACTGCGCGCTGCCATGCATCTCGACACGGTCTTCACCTTTGCGGACCGCGATTGCGTGCTGATCTACCCCGACATCGTCAACAATATCGAAGCCTTTTCCTATCGCCCTGATGGCAATGGCGGCATCGAACTTCACAAGGACAAGGGCTCCTTCGTCGAGACTGTGCGCGACGCGCTCGGACTAAGGGCGATGCGTGTCGTCGAGACTGGCGGAAACGACTATATGCGCGAGCGAACCCAATGGGACAGCGGCGCCAATCTGGTCTGCGCTTCTCCGGGTGTCGTCTACGCCTACGACCGCAATACCTACACCAATACCTTATTGCGCAAGCAAGGCATTGAGGTGATCACGATCACGGGCGCAGAGCTTGGGCGTGGGCGAGGCGGCGGGCATTGCATGACATGCCCTATCGCTCGAGACGCCGTCGACTATTAATCGTGGCAAGAAAAAGTCGGCCCACCTAGTCCAAAAGCTGTGTGGCGCGATCGAGCTATGGCCCCTGCTTGCCGCTGCGTGGGAACGGGATGGCAATCCGTTCGATGACCTGAAACTTATCGACAATCCCGAGAAAAACCTGAAGGTCGTCATGAAGGATGGCCAGATTTTCAAGAACACTCTCTGACCTACCCAATCGAGGATAATGATGCGGGCAGGACGACATCGAGCAGTTCCTTCGGCCCAGGTCGTCATTGCGGTGCTCGTGCTGATCGCCATGTTGCCAGCGGGCGCAACGGTGCTTGCGCCATTGGCATTCGCGCTCTTGGCGATAGCGCTTCTGTGGCCGGTCCAGCATCGCATGCAGACCTTCCTTCCAAGATACATCGCGCTTCTGGTGACATTGGCCGTTATGATGCTGGCCCTTCTGGTATTCGGCTGGATCTTCGCCTGGTCCTTCGGGCGTGTCGGCGGATGGATGGTCGAAAATACCGCTCGCTTTCAACAACACTATGATGAACTTCGTCAGTGGCTGGAGGAACACGGTATCGACGTCGATGTGCTCTGGGCCGACAGTGTCGGCACCGCTTCGGCAATGCGCGTGGTTCAGACCGTGACGAGCCGCGTCAACAGCACGTTCAGCTTCTGGCTGATCGCCCTCACTTACCTTCTTCTCGGCTTGATGGAGGTCGAGGGTTTTGAGAGCCGGATCAAGGCGATGCATAATCCCGTGGCGAGAAAATTGCTCCTCTGCGGCAGCCGGGAAACGGCACAAAAGCTTCGACGTTACATGAGGATCCGGACAATCATGAGCATCACAACGGGGCTTTTCATCTGGTTGTTCACCAGTGGCTTCGGGCTACCCCTTGCGAAGGAATGGGGAGCGATTGCCTTCGTTTTGAATTACATACCCTTCATCGGTCCGCTCGCGGCAACGCTGCTTCCCACCGCCTTTGCGCTCATTCAGCTCGATAATTGGCAATCGGCGATCGTCATCTTTGTGGGGCTCAACCTCATTCAGTTCACGCTTGGCAGCTATATCGAACCGCGCGTATCCGGCAATGCTCTCTCCCTCTCGCCAGTCGTCGTGCTGTTTTCCGTTTTTGCTTGGGGTTATCTCTGGGGGATTTTCGGCGCGTTCATCGGCGTACCGATCTCGATCGCGCTGGTGACATTCTGCCGCCATCATCCATCCAGCCGATGGGTGTCCGAACTTCTGGGACGCGATAACGAAGCCGATCGCGGTAGCGGCTCGATCTGAGACAGCCAGCGGTGAGGCACCACGTCCTTTATCGGAACATAGCAAGGAGCGCCGCGCTCGCCTCCTGCATTGTCAGGCCGTGTCGAAACGCGCCTCTTTCGACAAAATTGACTATCTCGGCGATGACGATCGGGTTGAACATCATGAAGGTGTGCGTGGCATGCAGCACCAGATGGTCAGCCGCGCCCTCTAATCTCGTCGATGCCACGGACACTTTTCCATCGTTCCTCCCCTTGATGATGGAGTTGAAAAGCGGATTGACGGATATGTCGCCTGCGATGATGCCAACGGGATAATCCGGAGGCGGCAGAAGCTTCGGCAACGTCGTCGGACCGGTTCCAAGCTCGCGTCCGGCTGGGCCGTTGATCCAATGAAACGGCAGCATCTCTCCGAAAACATCCACGATCTCGGATCCGTTGTTGGGTGGCGCCAGCATGACGACCCGCCCGAGATTTGGAGGACGCCGATGGGCCAGCCAATAGCGAACAAGAATTCCGCCCATGGAGTGGGTTACGAAATTGACGCGTCTCCGCCCGCACATCGCCACAGCATCACCGACGTAGCCTGCAAGTTCGGAGATTGTCGCGCGAGTTGAGGGATATTCGTTGTTGATGACGAGGAACCCGCGCCGTGCCAGCGCCTTCTCGACAAGCCGAAGGGATCCGCTGCCGCGCGCAAGCCCATGCACCAACACGACGCATTCCGCATCATTCTCACCGGCATTACCCATCACGGCCCAGACCTACTCAACTTCAGCGTTTCCAGCTTCGATCCGACCGACCGACCCTTCATTCGTGCTGGTCGCCGCGGTAGGACCACGGTTCTTCTCGGCATGGGCGGCACCAAATAGTTTCCGCTTGCTGGCCTCCCTCACCGTCTGAACGAATATATAGAGCAAAGGAATGGTAAGGAGGCCGACGATCGTTCCGAGCAGCAGGCCGCCGAGAACGGTAACACCGATCGCCTGGCGGCTGGCTGCTCCGGCTCCCGTCGCCACCACCAACGGTACCACGCCCAATATGGAAGCCATTGCCGTCATCAATACCGGTCTGAAGCGCTGCGACGTTCCTTCGCTTGCCGCTTCTATGATGCTGAGACCTTCCTCCCGGCGCGCCTTGGCGAACTCCACGATGAGAATGGCGTTCTTGGCTGCGAGCCCGATCAGCAGCAGCAGGCCAATCTGGGCGTAGATATTGAGATCGATGCTGCCAACAACCAGTCCCGCCAAGGCCCCGAGGACCGCGACGATCACGGACATCATCACGGCGAGCGGGACGCTCCAGCTTTCATATTGGGCGACGAGAAAGAGATAGGTGGCGATGATCCCCATGATCAGAATGATGACCGTCTGTCCGCCCGCTTGCTTTTCCTGAAGGGCAAGTCCCGTCCATTCATATCCGAAGCCCGGCGGCAGCTTTTCCGCAGCAAGCGCTTCCATGGCGTTCAGGGCATCCCCGGTACTCGCACCCGCCGCAGCCTGCCCGTTGATCGCGGCGGATGGAAAAAGGTTGTAGCGGTTGACCGAGTTTGGTCCGTAGATGGTCGAGATGGAAAGCAATCCTTGTAAGGGCACCAGATCGCCCGACTGGCTTCGCACCCTCAGCCGCTGGATGTCCTCGATGCGCGAGCGGAACGTCGGCTCGTCCTGGATCCGAACCTGGTATACGCGCGAAAATATGTTGAAGTCGTCGACATAGGCCGATCCCAGATGCGCTTGCAGCGTGCTGAAGATCGCCGCCGGCGAAACGCCGAAAAGTTCGGCCCGCCGCCGGTCGATGTCGAGATAGATCTGTGGCGCGTCGGCCGAAAACGTGCTGAAGACGCCTGTTAACCGCTCCGTCTGGTTTGCCGCGACGATCAGCCCGCGCATCACTTCGGCAAGTTCCTCCTGACTTTGCCCGGCGCGTGCCTGAAGGCGAAAGTCAAAGCCACCGGTTGTCCCGAGACCAGGTATCGCTGGCGGATTGAACGGTACCACCGACGCCGTCGAAACCTTTCTGAACTCCGTTCGAAGCTCGTTCATCAACGCAAAGGCGCTCTGGTCCGACCCGCGTTCGCTCCACGGCTTCAGCGCCGAGATGATCATTGCCGAATTGGAGCCGCCACCGCCTATCATGCTCGTCCCGGCAATGGCGATGGTGTTTGCAATCCCGGGCGTTCGCTGGAGCACAGTGGTGACCGTCGCGACTGTCTCCTGCGTGCGCTCGAGGGAGGCGGAATCGGGCAATTGCACGTTCATGAAGAGGTAGCCCTGGTCCTCCGCGGGGACAAAACCCACGGGCAGGATGCGATAAAGACCGTAGACGCCCACGACGGTAATCGTGAGAAACAGCAGGCTGAGGGCAATCCTGCGGGCAAAAACCGCCAGCAACGAAACATAAAACCGCCGCGACGCATCGAGGCCCCGGTTTATCCTGCCGAACAGCTTCGACCGGCTCTCCTGTACCGGCCGGAGGATGAGGACGCAGAGTGCCGGACTGAGGGTCAAGGCATTGATCGTCGAGAAGGTGATCGTAATCAAGATGGTGACCGCGAACTGACGGTAGAGTTCACCGGTTATGCCGGCGAGGAACGCAACCGGCACGAAGAGAGCGGCCAGCACCAACGTTGTTGCAACGATTGGACCCGTGACCTGGCTCATCGTGCGTAGCGTCCCTTCACGCACGTCGACGCCCATCTCGCTCATGATGCGCTGGACATTTTCCACCACGATGATCGCGTCGTCCACCACAAGACTGATCGCGAGTATCATCGCGAAAAGCGTGATCGTATTGGCCGAATAGCCCATGAGATAAAGCACGGCAAAGCCGCCGACCAGCGAAACGGGTATGGTCAGCGTCGGGATGATTGTCGCGCGCCAGTCCTGCAGGAAAAAGAACACGACAACGACAACGAGCACGAAGGTGATCGCCAATGTGACAAAAATCTCGTGGATGGTCTGCCGAACGAAAGCGGTCGTGTCGAAAACGACCGTGTAGGCGAGGTCGTCCGGAAATTCTTTCGACAATGTATGCAGTTCGCCGAGAACAGCGTTCGATACCGCCAGCGCGTTCGCATCGGTCGATTGATAGACGACGACGGTCGCGCTGGGCCTGCCATTCAGGGTCGATGCCGTATCGTAGGATTGTGCGCCAAGTTCGATCCGGGCGACGTCGCGGAGATGGACGATTGCTCCGTCCTTGTTGGTGCGGATGATGATGTTGCCGAACTCGTTTGCATCAGCAAGCCTTCCTCTGGCCATGACGGTCAACTGCAGCTGCTGACCGGTGGGCGACGGGGGCGAACCGAGCTGGCCGGCGGATGCCTGGACGTTCTGGGCCTGGATCGCCGCCGTCAGGTCGGTTGCGGTTACCCCAAGGGCCTGCATGCGATCGGGGTTCATCCAGATCCGCATGCTGTAGGCGGGGCCGAACACGCTCGCCTCACCAACGCCCGGCAGGCGGGCGATCGCGTCCCGGATGTTGATCATGGCATAGTTGCTGATGAAGACATCGTCCTTGGTGCCCTTCGGCGAGTAGACCGCAAAGCCGAGCAGCATGCTCGACGAACGAGTTCTGACCGAGACGCCTGTCTGTGTAACGGCAGCGGGAAGCCGCGGTGATGCCATTGCGACGCGATTTTGCACGTTGACCTGGGCGATCGCCGGATCGGTGCCCGCTGCGAACGTAACCGTCAGGCTGTAGGTGCCGTTATTGGTGCTTGACGACGACATGTAGAGCATGTCCTCGACGCCGTTCACCTGATCCTCGATCGGCGCGGCCACGCTGTCGGTCATGACACTGGCATTCGCACCGGGATAGCTGGCCGTGACCTGCACTTCTGGCGGTGTGATCTGCGGAAACTGGGCGACGGGTATCAAGAAGAGGGACAGGCCACCCGCGAGCATCATCACGACTGCGATGACCATTGCAAATCTCGGCCTGGCAATGAAGTGCGCCGAAAGGTTCATTGTTCTGAACCCGGTTGCGGTTCCACGGGCGCGAGCGAGATCGCGCTGCTGTCGGTTGGAGAAACTTCCGTAGGCTCGACGACGAGGCCTTCCGAGACGTTCTGCAGGCCGTCGACGATCAGTTTCTCCCCGCCTTTAAGACCATCGTCCACGACCCAGCTGCCCCCGATCTGCTGGGTAATTTTAATCCGACGTAACTCGACGGCGTTCTGCGCGTTCACGAGCAGAACGTACTTGCCGTCCCGATCCTGCTGCACCGCCCCCAGCGGCACGACCGGACGGAGCATCTTTTCCCTTTCCGATATGACAACCGTTACGAACTGACCTGGGATAAGCAGGGCATCCGGATTGGGAAACAGCGCCCGAACGGCCAATGTTCCCGTCGCCGGGTCGATTTCGTTACCGAAGAATTCGATCCTTCCCGGCTCCGTGTAGGGTTGGCCGTTCGACAGCCGCAGGCTGGGCTTATAGCTGTCGGCAAGCTCCTCCTTGCCGATATTGCCTCTGGTCGCGCGCAGTTCGAGGATCGATCGATCGCTCACCGAGAACACGACGCGGATCGGATCCATTTCGACGACACGAGCCAGTGCCGTTGAACTGCCGCTGACGAAGCTTCCGACCGACAATTCCGCAGCTCCGATGCGGCCGTCGATCGGCGAGACTATGCGGGCGTAGCTGAGATTGAGTTCGGCCTGGCTCACGCGTGCTTGTGCCGATAGAAGGTTTGCCTGGCCAGTTTCAAGAGCGGTCTGGCTTTCCTCCAGCGTCGCGCGCGATACGGTTTGATTGCTCAGCGATTGATTGCGCGCGACGCGGCGTCGAGCATCGGCCAATGTCGCCTGGGCGCTCGCAAGCGCTGCTTTCGCGTCCGCCAGCGCTATTTCCAGGGATCGCGTGTCGATCAGGAAGAGATCCTGATCCTTCCTGATCAGCTGACCTTCATTAAAAAGACGTTGGTCTATGAAGCCTTCGATACGCGAACGGATATCGACGGCATTGACTGCCTCCACACGTCCGACGAATTCGTGTTTCGGCGAAACGTCTTGGACCGACACGGTGAGGACGCCAACGGACGGACCAGCCTGTGCCGCCACGTTTTGCAGCATCGACATCAGAGCTGCGAACGATAACATCAGGAATGTCGCCGGAACTCGACGATGCAACTTCATCGACATGTCTCCAACAGGACCGAGAAAATTCGATAACTCAAGGCGGATGGAAGCAGTCTACAAAAATTAGCATATGCTCAAGTTTTACTACCATACGTGGAGAGCGGCAAGCGCTGCTGCTGGCGCGTCCTGCCCTAATTTGGCGCTATGACGACCCATCTCCAGACCGTCGCAGCCGTGCTCAAGCCTTTGATGTTGATACCGTCGCGGATAATGAGACCCGCCCCAAGGAAGCCGATGCCCGTAACGACTTGAGCGCCCATGCGCAGATCGAATTCGAAGCCCATCGCGCTCGGAAGCGACGCGTAGGATGCGGCACCAAGGGAAACAAGCGCATGCGTTACGAGATTTGAGTTCCGCTGCTTCAAATGTCTTCGGCGCCGATCAGCGTTCCGAGCAGCAACGCGGTCACCAGTTTGAGGAGAATTGATTGGCTGGCGTCCATATCGATCGCCTCTATGTTTATCGGGTGTGAGTCGCGCCTACCCTCGTGCAGAAAGAAACCAGCATCCTCTCGTCTTTTTCTTACTTTGATTTGGAAGTTGAAGTTCGATCGGAGAGACCATGATAAACATCCTGCTGAAGTTACGCTTCGTCATGGCGCTTGCATCCATCGGTGTTATTGCCGCCGCTGGTCTGATGTTTTGGGAGGGCCTGCTGACATTATGGCATGCCTTCGCCTATGTGAGAACCGACCCGGACCTTGCCGTCATTGCGGCCGTCATGCGGGCGACGGATAAGCTGCTGTTTGCGATCGTCCTCGTCATCTTCGGCTGCGCCATCGCGCTTGGTTTTCTCGTCGATCTATCGCCCGAACAACGCGCGGCGCTGCCCGATTGGATGGTCATCGACAGTGTCGCCGAACTCAAGAATCTCTTCATCCAGATGATTATCCTTTATCTGGTGGTCCATTTCGCCACGCTCGTCGCCGAGACTGACCAGATGCTGCAATGGAACGCGCTGGTCCTTCCCATTTCGATCCTGCTGTTGGCCGGCGCGATGAGACTGATCGCCGGTTCGCCTGGGCACGGCGCTTACGGTGACCACGCTTCGGTTCAAAACAAACCACCCGCTTCCATTGCCAGCACCGATGATTCCTAAATTCACATGCGCGATCCTAATCCGGTGCTCCTCGATGCGTCGGCGGCAAGCGGCGGGCATGCGGTGTTTGCAAGTTATCGGGCAAGGATGAAACTCGTCGAAAACAGCCGTCTTGCACGCGGCGCTCTGGTTGATGACGAGAGCACGACGTCGCCGTTCATCATCGCGCAAAGTATCACGTCGTCGCCGGTTGCTATTCCTCTTGCCGTCTTTCTGCCGCCCCAACCGATATCTCAACCGCCCAATTTCCTTGGCCATCTCTTCTTCGCATGTGAGTGAAAGGTAAAATTTACCAAGTTTTGTAACGATCCGCCTCTATCCAAATCGCGGAGGAATTTTGTGAAAACTGCCACGCTCGCATCCATCGCTTTGGCGATGTCGGTCTCCGCCGCCGGCGCCCAGACGATCGGCGTCTCAATGTCCGATCTCGACAAATTCAGAACGGCGCTCCTGAACGGCGTCGTCACCCACGGACAGACGATTTCCGGCCTCAAGCTCGTCACCGAGAACGCAAAGGGTGACAACGAGCTGCAGAAGCAGCAGGTCCAGAAGCTCATTGCCGACAAGGTCGATGCAATCATCCTGGCGGTTTCCGATGGCGATCTCGGGCCGCAGATGACCAAGATGGCGGCAGATGCGGGTATTCCGCTAATCTACATCAACAACGTCCCCTCCAACCTGCTCGACCTGCCGGAAAATCAGGTGGTGGTCGCCTCCAACGAGAAGGAATCGGGAACGCTGGAAACGAAGCAGGTCTGTGCGCTCCTGAAGGGCAAGGGCCGCGTCGTCGTGCTGATGGGCGAACCCTTCCACGCAGCCGCCCGCGCCCGCACTCAGGACATATCGGACGTCATTGCCACGCCGGAATGCAAGGGCCTCGATATCGTCGAGCGGCAGGCTGCCTACTGGTCGCGCGATTATGCCGACCAGCAGATGCAGGAATGGCTTGCGGCCGGCGTCAAGTTCGACGCTGTCATCGCCAACAATGACGAAATGGCGCTCGGCGCGATCCGCGCCATGAAGAAGGCCGGCATGCCGATGAAGGACGTCGTCGTCGCTGGCGTCGACGCGACCGACGACGCGCTCGCCGCGATGGCGGCCGGCGATCTCGACGTCACCATTCTTCAGAGCGCGGTCGGACAGGGCGCGACCGCGGTCGATGCTGCTGTCAAGCTCGTCAACAAAGAGAAGGTGCCGCGGGAAAACAACGTTCCCTTCGAACTCGTGACGCCTGAGAACATCGCCAAGTACCTGCCGAAGACCCAGTGAATAAGAGGACTATCATGTTGCATTTCTGGAATAAATTCGGCATCCGCGCGCAGATTACTTCGGGCTTCGTACCGCTGTTCCTGTTGATGAGCCTTCTCACCGTCAGTGCGATCTCCGGCATGAACGGGCTGGCCGCCATCTTCGCCTCCTATCGCGCCACGGCGGGCCAAAGCCTCGCCATATCGGATTACAGCGACCAGCTGCACGAAATCCAGATGTCGGCGGAAGCTTTCCGCTCCACGCCGACACAGGCCGTCGTCGACAGCTTCCGTGCCGGCGTAAAAGCCTTCGAGGCGGACGATCCGCGTTTTGCAGGCAACAAGGACTTGCAGTCCGGTCTTACGACGATCCGTCAAGACATTGCCGCCTACGGCAAGGCGTTCGAACAGATCGTCTCCCTCCAGGCCAGGCGCGACATGCTGATTTCCAAGGTCACCGAATTCGGCCCCTGGACCAGCATCGCGCTCAACGACGTCATGCGCAGCGCCTGGCGTCAGAACGACGTGGCTCTGCTGCACATGACGGCGCAGACGCTGGAGGCCTTGAACCGCAGCCTCTATTTCTCCGAACGCTTCGTGCATTCGGACGATTTCGCCGCCTATGACACGGCTCAGGCAGCGCTGGCCGAAGCGGTGGCGCTCAATGATGCCGCCGCCAAAACCGCCAAGAACGAGCTGCAGAAGAAGCGCCTGATGGGCGCCGGCCAGCTCATGCAGAATTATACCGCCCGTCTTGGCGACATGAAGGAAGTGCTGCAGGCATCCGGAAATATCCGCCAGACGCAGCTCAACGTATTGGCTCCGAAGATATCGGGCGAGTTCAAGAACCTGCAGGCGACCGTGACCGGCGCGCAGAAGAATCTTGACGGTTCGGTGGAAGCAACGGTTGCCTCGGCCACCAGCGCGACACTCGTCATCAGTGGCCTGCTGATTGTCATCGGCCTCGTGCTCTCCTACTTCGTCGGCCGGCTGATTTCCTCCGCCGTCCGAGGCATGGCGCAGTCCATGGAGCGGCTTGCGCGCGGCGACGACGCCATCGTGATCACGGGCGTCGAACACCGCCACGAGCTCGGCGCCATGGCGCGTTCGCTGAAGGTTTTCCAAGAGACCGGCCGCGCCAAGCTGATTGCCGAAGCCAATGGTGAACGCGCCCGTCTGGCCGCGGAGGAAGAACGGCTTCGCCAGGAAGCCGAGCGCCTCAGCGATGCGCAGGTGATGGAGCATGCCTTCCGCCAGATCTCGCTCGGCCTGGATGCGCCTTCCAAGGG
>Ga0102589_1000909_pt1 | contig 47327 bp, 59 predicted proteins | sample AraplaMF_Col_mLB_FD_76858 | JGI IMG/M metagenome (GOLD analysis project Ga0102589, IMG submission 76858) | Arabidopsis root microbial communities from the University of North Carolina, USA - plate scrape MF_Col_mLB | ecosystem: Host-associated > Plants > Roots > Endosphere | place: USA...
GCTTCGAGCCCAACGACTTGACCCGCTTCGCCAACTGTATAAGCCGCCAGCATAGCATCTGCAGCAAGTCCCAATGTACAATCAAGCACTGAATCTCCTTTTTCAAGCTGTGCCGCTTCTAAAAACGGCTCCGCTTCCCCACGAGCAACACGCTTTAAGCGAAACGCTGCTGAATTCGGATGGAAGAAAAACGGCTCATTGGCACCAAAAGCATAATACTCAAAACGATTCTTCCCAGCAACGATTACATGTGCATGTAATTCCTGTGAAATCTTCCGAACAGAACGCTTTTTTCTTGGTTCAAACGATGCACCTAATTGTTCACACGCAAAAGCAGCGAGCGCCAACGATAAATCGTCTGGCCTGCCCGCTGTCGTAACAATAGTCTTTACTTCTCGCATGTTTGCTCTAAAACACCTGTTAAATGTGTAACAATTTGCTCCACAGGGAACCCTTCAATTTGTTCACGTGGAATAAAGTATGCCAATTCTCCATCCTTTAAAATCGCCATTGATGGTGAACTTGGTGGCACATCCTCAAAAAAGCCACGCATTGCAGCTGTCGCTTCAGGATCTTGACCCGCAAAAACAGTCACAAGATTATCTGGCTTAACTGCCTCCACTGCCTCACGAGCAGCCGGACGCGCCAACCCAGCCGCACAACCACAAACCGAGTTAATCACAACCAACGAAGTCCCCTTCGCCTCCGCCATAAATTCATTTACCGAATCAGCTGTCGTTAGCTCCGTAAATCCAGCCTCCACTAACTCCTCGCGCATCGGCTTCACTACCTGTTTCATATATTCATCGTAAGCGTTCATGCTTTTACCCTCTTTCATATGTATTCGCAAAGGTTATTATAGCAAGGTTTTTCATGAATGTACAAAAACTTGCCTTTTGCCTGATTTCATGGTTTTTCGGGGGAAATGTGACTTTTTCGTGATTTTGGTGACTTTTTTGTGTAATGGAGATTCGTTTGATTGATGCTCGTCACACACCCCAAAAATGGATTTTAATCTGTACTAACATTTAGCAGGTACTAATTTATAGGTATCAATTAAAGTTGTCTGTTTTTTATTTATTTCTAGGTCAAGTCACTAAAATACTAACTTTCGTTATCCCACAGGCTTGTAATAGTCGTTATGAATAACTATATTAATTTTTTTTTGCGAACGTTTATATTTCGGAAATATTATATACTTATCAAAAATATTCCATTAATATGAAATGTATACATAAATTATCAAGGAGTTAACGTAACATGGAAACACTAACTATAAATAGAAGAACTTATAAAATTAAGTTTATCCCATTTGAAGACAAATGTGGACTGAATGAAGATGGAACATATGACATGGCCTACATTGGTCACTATATTGATATTCAGTTTAACGATGAAATATTTGATGGAAAAATATATGAAAGATCAAAATATAAAATCTCTTTTTTTTCTAATCCTTACCCTTTTTTTGGAGAAGATATAGAAATGATAAAGAAATATTTTCAGGAAGAACATGGGGTTCAGGAATTTTATTTTCTTGACATAGACAGCGATGAGGGTTATGTAAAATTTTAATTATGGATTAAAAAATGACCAAGACGGAAATTAAGCTATCTTGGTCTTTACATTTTAGTTACTACGTTGTGCAATGATAATTTTTAATCCTTCGAAATCTCCGCCTGTCAATGTACCATCGTCAAATTTTTCTAGATGTGACTTATCAATTAGCTTTTTATCTACTGATTGTTTGAGATAATTACGTACAGCAGCTTTAGTTGTCTCGTTTGTAAATTTAATTTTATCATCATCCTTTTCATTTTGATTTGACTTTTTGCCTTCCGCAATTAATTGAACTTTTGTTGCACTACTAGTTGGTACAATTACTTGTCCTTTAAGCTTATAATCTTTAGGCATCTTCCAAGTGGATTTCATTTCAAAATGCGGTCGGTCAATGTTGCCTGTCCAATCTCCGCCCCATTTAATTGTTCAGCTTACTTGCAATAGCTCCCACTCCTAAGTGTTGCTACATCATATAAAGATTGTGGATGGCCCACTGCCACGTCCCATGCTAATCGTGACTTGTGATTACTGTTTAATGTCCAGGTAACAATCTGACCTGGTCGAGTACGTCCTTGTGCATATAGATATTTCTGTCTTCTCTGTGAGCGATAGGTTTCGGTAATGAAGATATTGCGAATCCTAACTTTATAACACTCTTGGAATAAGAGTTGCACAGCTAATTTAGCTGGTGGTAACAGCTCATTAATGTCCCGAAATGTAGTAGTTACGCTTGTCATTACTTATTCTCCTCCTCTTTCATTTCCAATTCATTATCAACGTCTTTTCCTGTTACTTCATCTAATACTTCATTTGTAAATTTTTCTTCCGATTGATTCTCAATAACCTTTAACTTTTCCGCTAACTGTTGAGGCACTAATACACCTAGTTGATCAATAATTGATAATGCTTCATTAGCGATATAAAAAAGTACTGTCGCAAATGTAAGTGTGCCATTTAACGATAGTACTTGGTCTATAATATTTGCAGTGATGATAACAATTAAGATAAAAGTTTACGAGCATACCCAAATAAAGATTTTCGACTCCATAAATTCTTATTTTTAACCGCCTTAAAGATGCCTGTTAAAATGTCAAATGCCATTAGTAACAATAACAATTCGACAAATTTCACCCACCAAATAAATATAAATGTGCTACTTCTAAATACTCCAATTTCACGCCTCCCATATTGCACACTCCTTTTCTTGCATAATAAAAGCCCTCCACAATTATCTGTGGAAGGCCTGATATTAAAACATTTTATTTAATTCAATTACAAACTATTGATAAGTTTTAATGTTCCCACTTAAGCGAGATTCTTTTTTAGTAAGCTCTACTACTTCATTCACGACCATATCAATATTCGCTTTTACTATTTTAGTTCTTGAGCCAGGAGTAACATGTTATATTAACTCATTCAACAGCGATACTCTTTCTTTACATTTTTCCAAGTCTGATTGTACCTGCAATAACTTTTGTCGATAAAAACTTGGTATACTTTGATTTCTGCATTGAGAGTTTCGTGGCTGAATTTTATTTCTTGCATAGTGATCATCTCCTTTTATCTACAAACATTCGACAAAAGGAAGGGGTTTCCTTTCATTTCAGACAAAATATATAACTATAAAGCATATCGAGAATCAGTGACATGTACTGTTACACATTTCGAACGCTCTCATAGCGCATAATAAAAACACCCTCAGATGAGAGTGCTTGACTATCAAAATTATTCTTCTTTTGAAATATTATTACTTGATGATAATTTATCATATTTTTTATTTACTTCTGAAAGTAGATTTACATTAAATAGTCCATTAATTATGTCTGAGATACTATAAAAAATAATTGCAGACAGAGTTAAGCAGAAGAGCATAATTTTTTCGTGGTAGGTAGGTTCATAATCTGGTAAAAAAACTCCTACTACCAATCCCCCAGACAAGGACATAATAAATACAATTGCCCCTATAGCTTTATAAAATTCCCCAACTTTTTTAATTGTTTCATTATCGATATATAAATTTTGCTTTTTAGGTAATAGTAAACAAATAATTTTACTGCATAAAAAGTATACAACTACAACAATTGTTAAAGCAATTAGAACAATGATCATCATTGAAATTATCGGTCTACTTTTTACATATATTGACCAAATCCCAACAAAAAAAACGAAAGAATACAAAATAATTGTAGAGTAGTATGCCATTTCAACTATAACAAAGAATATCTTACCAACAATAAAACCTACACCTTTTTTTCTAGCAAATAAACGAATACTTATTGCCATTTCCCATATATACAGAGCTGTTGAAACAACAAAGAAAAATAAATATATTCGCAAACTTAAAAATAAAGAATGAACTTTCTGATTAACCTCAATTTCATTAAATGTAAATATTATTAACCAGATAGAGAAAAATAATAATACTGCAAAAACAATACCTACTGTATGAACACTAAATTCTTTTCTCGATTTCTTCATAAAAAACTCTCTCTTAGTCGTAATAAAATTTGAATAATTAAACATAATAACCTAATTTACCTTTAATTATATCATACTCTAATTTTTCCCTTTAACAAATGTTATAAAAAAAATTTTTTAATTCGTAGTTCAAAGCAATGCTTTCACTACGAACCTTGCTGATAAAAGTAGGCTTATCATTATCAATGGTTCTAAGGGATGTTTTGCATGAATTTTCTCCTTTCGAATACATAATAAAAGCACCCACAATTGAGAGTGCCAAGAATTATTCTTTAGGTCTTTTGTATATAATCCGATATAAATTTATGATTTCACCTTGGGGATTCAGGAAGCTTCTATGGGCGAATTTTTTCACCTTAATCATTTAAAAATAACATACGGACAGGTGTACACTACCTTAGAATTATTCAAATATCTTCCACGCTTCAAAAAAGGATATTCTTCCCTATCCCCTTCTACCTATAGACCGAACCAATTGGAGAAATAATACAAATCAACTTTTGTTCCTTTTTGAACATATTTTGATAAAACCTCTTTGGAAATTAGGATACTTAGTTGATTTTATTGCGATTAATTTATAAACAGGCAAAAAATAGCGAAAAAAATCAAGTTCAAATTGAAAATAAAACGTACGGACGCTGTTTTGTCTGAATTTTATCAAGTTTGGTCCAATTAATAACAAAACTTGATTTTTAAACATTTATAGTTAATGGTATGTTATTAATATATTCGGGTTTTAGGAGCATCTTATTTAAATAAAAAAGAAAACCATAAAAAAAACATTTAGATCACTCTGTTACAATGGTGGTGAAATCAAATGACACGATACAACTCCAACAATACTAAAGATGAATTTATAAAGTTAGCACAATCTGAAATATTAACTTCTTCTGAGGTATTGGACGAATTACAAATATCTCGCCAGGCTTTAAGCTCACTTGTAAAGCGTGAAAAGTTAATTCCAATTAAGGAATTAACTCGGGATCGTTTATTCTTAAAAGAAGATGTTGAAAGACGAAAAGAAGCAGCTAAGAAGGTTTATGCAAACTATCTACCCTATGATGAATAATTACAAAAAGCCCAGGCTTTGCTTTTAGTTACTACGTTGTGCAATGATAGTTTTTAGTCTCTCGAAATCTCCTTCACATGTTGCCAGCAAGACTAAATTTAAAAACTGGGCTGAAATGTCCCATCAAGCTGCGAACGAATATGCTTTTAAACAACTAGGTTTTTAAACTGTTCGTCTTAGGTTGAATTTGTTTAATCTTACTAAGCGTGACTTCTAACTGCTTCACTTGCTCGTAGGCAAGTTGAAGCAGGTTCCTATAATTCATCTGTGTTTTCTAGAGTAATTGTCATCCCTACTTGGTATTCAAATTTCTTTCCTAACTTTTCTATAAAAAAAGCTCTTCTAAAGGAACCCCTAGAATTTCAGCAATTATTTTTGCGTTCTCCCCAAAAAGCAGCTAAAGGGGAGGAACTGCTCTATACTCACTTATCAAGGCAAAATAAAAAACACCCCGAAGGATGTTAATTAATTTTATTGCGGTTGAGTTGTTTTTCAATACCAGCACGATCAATTTGAATCCAATACTCTACTATTTTTTCTTCTTCTATTCTATAAACTGCGCTTGCTATTTCAATAACTGGAAGACTTGTTGGCTGAAACCCATCGACTTCTCCAACATGCGTACCAACTTGCTTCCAGCGTACATATACCTTATTTCCTTGTACCATAAACTCCTGAATTTCTAATGAAAAATCGCCATATGCTTCTACCATTTCTTTTACATGGTCTGCATAATCTGTGGGAGTTCTTAAAACTGTTGATTCCTCTTCAGAAATAACTTGGTGTGCCAATACTTGGTCTGCCATTAGTTCAGTAGCGTAATCTGGATTATTCCCTGAACGTACTTCTTCAAAAAATTTTTTAACAATTTGCTCTGGTGTCATTTGAACCCTCCACTATATACATTTTGGCAAGGAAAACCATATCTCCTTCACTTAATAATAATCCTATAGAAAACAATTAGGAACAATTTTCTGCAAATTTCCACTCTCAAAACCACACCAAACTCCGCCCTACTAATAATTAATCCCTTCAAGTTCCACTCAGCATCATATCTTCCTAACGTTACACCTTAGCACTTGAACTAGCCTCCGATTGTTTTATCGCTGTTTGATACAGTTTTCAAAGCAAAAGAAAAAGCCTTACCTGGTAGGGATAAGGCTAGTTTACTGCGGAAATATATTTAATTGTCGAGTTATCTCACTTTTGAAACCTTGGTAGAGCTGCACATTACACGTTTTACATTTGTTCCTTTTGTTTCGTTTACAGATTTTTAATCTGATTTATTTTCATGAATAGAATATTAATAAGGTACAGGATAAGTATCTACAAGACAATTTACCTGTGATTTTTCATTTTTGCTTACTATTGTTAAGATAACGTTGCAATTAACATTTTTTTCATTCAATGTCCTTTCAAATGATTCATATCCTCCGATTTCTTCCCCATCTATCTCTAGTATAATATCTTCAGGTTTAATTCCAGCAACCTCAGCTACTGAACCTTCCTTCACCTGTAAAACTCTTGTTCCGATATCCCCTTCGTTAGTTGTGTGTGCAATACCAATCCATGTTTTCCAAAACGTTACACGATTATCAGTACCAGTTTCATAAACACTCTTTAGATTTTCTAAAAATTGACTTGTACCAAATAACATATTTTCCTTTGTAGATTGATCCATTTCGCCAATAAAGGTAGCCTGATATTCAATGCTTACTTGAACACCATTTTCAACTTTTTCTAAAGTAGTAATGGTAGTAAAATCCCCGTCAATGCTCTCAAGTACAAAGCGTTTCATTGTATCTATTTCTGTGAAAACACCCTCAGATATTGACCCCCAGCCATGATTCATATAACCTCTTCCACCTATACGAAAATCTATCACAGCATTTTTGGTATACCAAAGGTTTAAATGCTCAGGCTTAGTCAATGCATCCCAAATTTGCTTCAAAGGTGCATTAACAACAATTTCTCTCTTTATAGAATCCTTAATTTTCTTCATCTCGAAACTCTCCTTTTTCCACATAATTTTTAAGACTTACGAGTTGATCATCAAGTAGTTCTCCAATGTATTGAAGCATTTCATGATAGGCAATTTGGAGTGTGTTGTGGTTTATTGAGTAGATACGATATTTCCCATTCAAGCTCTCTGAAATAATTCCTTCCTCCAATAAAATATTCAAATGCTTCTTAATTGCTGGTTGAGAGATATCAAATGCTTCAACAATCTCCTTTTGAGTTTTGCTTCCATGTTTAAGCATACTTAAAATATGGCGTCTCGTTGAATCACCTAACGCTCGATAAACATTTGGCATTATCATCTCCTCACTTTTCATATAACTGTTCGGTTATATAAAATATAAATACAGGCGAAAACAACGTCAAGACTTTTCAGAAAATAAAAATTATTCCTTTTGTCCAAATAACCTAAACAGTTTGTCGAAGAATCAAATCTCTAGAAACTAAAAAGTAGCCTTTCGATTTCATCATCGCCTTATTCAAAACGTTGTTTCTAACTCTGAAAATCATAGTACTGGATAATTTCATGTACTTTCCAATCGCTCGCATTCTATTTCCCTTTAGTAACCTATGAAGTACCTCAATTTCTCTATCTACATGTACTTATGGGATACGTTGTTGCACCACTTCAACCTTAAATTCATACTCACTAATTCGTTTGTTACTTATATACACCCTGCGTTGTATCTCAATAAATACTGGATCGCTTGTCCAACAACTTGCTTTTGGTAGTAGCCTCAATCCCATACATAGCTGTCTTTGCTCCTTGTACAAGCGGAAGTAAGCGCCTCCGAAACTACCTTTCCAGTTTCTTCATCAACCCAAATAAATGGTGTATCTGATTCATCTACTTCAACCAACTTACCTTCGAAAACCTCATGTTCTTTAAAATTTCAAATTATAAGCATCGTGCTTTGTTTCAAAATATTTACCTAATGTGATTTCTCCCTTCGTATTGAACAATCTCTTTCTGACACGATCGTCATTTCCCTTCTTTCTTAATCACACCACATTTATGGTATAATCACACAAAAAGGGGTTTTATTAGAATAATGCTTGTAATACTATTTTTTATATTTGTAATTTGGTTTTTGATTAAATTCATTAACTTACAAGAAGAACAAAACAACTTACGAGAAAAACAAAACAGCTTGCAAGAGGAACAAAACTAAATTCTAAGGAATATATCCAACATGCTAGATAAGTAGTGTACCTAGAAGGGAAATCCCATCTTTTTTTACAGCACATTTTCTTTCAAATCTTCATTTAACGCATCTCAAACGATTAATTTGCTATTTACCGATGCTCCTAAGTTCCCTGAAACCTTACAATTTGCTTTATTTGCTCCGGCGGATGATTGCATCTTTATCTGGCAACACCCTTCATTTAATTTAACTTTGTCGTTATCGAACATTTCAGCCTTGGGTTATTCCGGTTAGGAAATAAAAAATAATTTCCCGGGTAAGCGCAAGAAATGACAAGTTTAGTCTTACATTCCAGCACCAAGCGACTGATTTCATCGTTATTCTTCACCTGCTCAAATATCCAAGCGGGCAATAAAACTTTAGTAAGTACATCTTTCATCCAATTGCATCAACTAATCTAGAAGATACTTAATTTCGAATGTACCTTCTAACTTCTTTGTAGCCCTGCAATATCCCCATTTATCACTTATATATAGTTTTTTACGTCCTTATTTCGCTTCTGTGGTGCTCAGTAGCATAGTTTGGAAATATTCCTTTTCAAAGTCAAAACACCCAGAATCGAAGTGTAAAACTGCTTTATCTGGTGGAATTCTTTTGTAACTGCCACAATGTATGGATCATAGTAACGCCCTGTATTTTGAAAGATGTTTTCTCTACACACCCACATCCGCAACACATAATCGAAGCCTTGTACAAATTTCGATTTCACCTATATTCCCTTACATTTAGAATTTTGTGCCCATCATACTCGGCCCCGCTAATAACTAACCCCTGTATGCCCTTGAATTAGTCCCCGATAGTTTAAATAGCTGGTACTGTAAAGAAAAAATATAGCCCGGCCATGTATTTTCTGACCGAACGCGTTAAGGGGTGCAGGTGGGGCTTCGGTCAGTCTCTCCCTAATAAATAGGTTTGAGATATACCAGCAGAGGAAGACCATACATCAATGTCTTGCCTCCAAGTTTTAAATTTAATACAAAACAGTTGTCCCGTTGCTAATCAATCAATTAAGATAACATCATACACCAAATTGGTAAATGGTGTTAAAATATGAATAATAAAACAGAGAGGCGGTATTTAATGAAAAAGAAACTATCAAAATAATTGCTTGTATCATTACTCACCGCTCCTGCCTCAGCTAGTAACGTAGTGATAACTCCTATGTGTAGTTTAATCAAGTAATTTTCTATCGGGATATGGGTTATACTACTACCCCTTCTTCCCTTTTTGAATCTTAGTCACTGATAATCATAAAACTGATACTATGCGAATTTAATTAAGGAGGAGACAATAATATGAGGATACCATTTGTACCTAAAAATGTTATGGTTCAAAGAGATAGGTTCGATTTTATACAGCAATATCGTTGTGGTGGGTTTATGCTTATAGCCGGTTCTATATATTGGCTGTTGGCATTTGCATTAACTTATGTTCTTAATGAAACTATATTGATCAAATTTTACATAGGTGGAGGTTTATTAGTTCCCTTTTTAGGAATCCTATTTTATAAATTGATGAAAATGAAAGCAAATCCAAGCCAGTATTCATCATTGGTCGGATTCGCTTCAGCGATAACTGGTTGTTGTTTTCCAGTACTGTTATTAGTTAATGAATTAGATTCGACAAAAATATTGCCAATCATTTGCATTATTAACGCAACACATTTAATAATTCTTTGTTGGATTCATCTAGAGTATCTATATTTCATTATGGTGATGATGGGTGTGTGTCTCGGTATGTCATTCATTTATTCCATCCCAAGTGAAAATGTACACTTTATTTGTTTAATATGGGGTTTGATCTCCCTGATATTTGGAGTAATAATTCATATTAATTCAAAAATACCTCTCAAAGGCTATGATTATCAATTATAAATTAAAAAGGTGGTATATGAAATTGTGAGCATCCGATGTAACGGGTAGGAAGCAATAGCTCCCTTATTGCTCGATGATTGCTCCATGTCCAAACCATTAAAAAGTATGATTATTAAATTGAAAAATATTGTGCAAACTATAAAAAGCCCAGGCTCAAAATTAATTGAGTTTCTGGGCTTTCTAGAAGAATATTAATAATTTTGTTCGTAATTTGATTCAACATAATCGATCCTTTTCAATATTGGTGAATCCATTTGTTAGTGTCAAATTTCAATTACTGATTTTCTATTTGTATGGTTACATACACTAACTGGCTTAGTTGCATGCCCTTGGTCATCTGTACACCAAGACTGCGATTGGAATGCAAGGAATATACCTACCCATCTATTTTCTTTTTCAAAATGAATGAGTACACCACCATCTTGCCATACCCCGTCATCTTTCCTAAAATCCCTACTATTTCCTTGATTCATGTGAATATCATGAATACCTCTTCCTGGAGAAAAACCGAAATATTTATCTACTTTATCTTCAGTTTTAAATTTTTCTCCGTAAGCATAAACTGTAGCTTTATTAGACATTGCCTCTTGCATATATTTATTAACTTTTTCATTTAAGTCGTTGTCTGGTCCATTTTTTGATGCAGGGAGCGGAATCATTTTTGAGGGATCAAATAAGCCACCACGAATATAATCTAGTGCAATTTCGCGATTTTCCCTAGTAACTTCTGTAAATCCTTCCTCGAAATTCGGGATAATTGTTATTTGATTCGAATTAAAATCCTCACTAACAAAATATAGTACTTCTGAAGGCTTTACCTTTGAGGCAACATTGATTGCAATCCTATAATTCTCCTCACTTTTGTCCTTCTTTGTTGCTCGAATATGCACTTCGTAATGAGGAGTTTTGTCAAATGAATCCACAGGTCTCACGTCAACAACTTTACCTTTTAGCACTCCGTATTTGAATAATGGCATGTAATTAAAACCTCCAATAAAGTTAATTTTATATACAAAGATTAAATTCATATAGTGGTCTAAATTGTCGCTTGAAACTTGGAAATATCTTTAGTTAAACACAAGCTCAAACTTTCTATTCGTATAATCAATTACCAAACGCCCATCTTTAGCAATATCACTACCAAAAACACCATCTAACTTAAAAAAAGTAGCAAGATCTGTCAACATCTCTCTCACGTTGTGTAAGCTGATCGTTTGATTCTCATTTAGATAAACAATTAAACTTTCTATGCTGTCTAATTCTCTTTCTTTTACATCACCGAGGCCAGAAGAAAAGGTTGTTTTCCACAATATCTTTTTGTTGCGGTTTCTGAATAATGACCTGTTTTCGTCCATAGTCAATTTCCAAAAAAATATATTGTATGATATCCCATCCAATGATACCGTCTACCTTCATTATTTCTTCTGTTTTAGGATTTTCAATCATTAATAAATCATTTGCTAACCCCAATGTAGGCTGATTAAGAATCGTCAGACCCTGTATGACAATTGAATCGATGATGGCCAAATCTGCACTAAAATTTTGGTTTGTTGAATTTCCAACTTCAAATTCTTCTTCTTTCGCAATGTTAATATTACAGTCACTTACTAAAGCATTAGAAATGACCGTCATCCCCGCACCAGTATCTAACCAAAAGCTTTTCTTACAACCATTAATCATTACTTCAATCGTTGGAGAGCCAGAGATACTTAGTGTCATTGGAATACATATTTCATCGTTTAAGAAGGAAAATAATGTTTGTTCTGACTTGCTACAAGCTCTTGCAATTAAACGATTGCTTTGATCAATACTTTGATCATCAAGAAGACCAAGCAACTCTAATTGTTCCCATTCGGATTTAGAAAAAAATAGCTCAAATAAAATCTTGGCACAGCCACTACGTAAAGAATGATCATGAGAGTCACAATACAGATCCTTTAAAATTTCTGCAGCCAAACATTCTTTTCCTTCTGTAATTAACTTTAAAGCAGAAACAAAATCTTGTTGTTCATCATTCATTTCTAATGTTGCAAAATCAAAATTTCTCCATTTTGTCTATAAGATTCAATTTATCCCCTCCAATCAAACAATTTACTTTTCTTTATTACTTCTTTACACTTCCAACAAATCCCTTCTTATTCAACTAAACTTCATAGTATCAAATCTTTTGTAAAACAAAAAAGTAGCCTCTCGACTACTTCGCCATCTGATCCAAAAAGCTGTTTTTAACCACCTTTGCAACGGCTTGCTTAACTTCTTAACTGTAATCCTCAAAACATTTAAGTAAACTTCCTTTAGCTTCTTTTGTCCTTATTACATAGTTTTACCTCCGTATGTATTATACGAACAAAACGTATAAGAAGGTCTATAACCCATACAGAGCTGGAGTATGTGACGACGACAGCTTTTTAATTTGGTATTTCTTTCTCAGGCTATGAACTATACAAACAAAGCTATCACGACATATTAATAGTAGTGTAAAGCTAATTTAGCCTTACACCTCCGAATATTGTTACTAAGGGTCACCCTATCCCAGGTGACCCTTCCTTCCTCATATTAAATTACTTGCCATTACTTACATACAAAACGTTTAAAAAATTGTTGATTTTTCCCGTTTTTTGTTTTATATTTACAATATCCATGTGCTGTTTAACAGGTAACTGTTAAGCAGCTTTTTATTTACTAGCATACAATAATTACTAATACAACAATGACTATAATGAATAACCCACATTTCCCACATAAATTTTTACGGTTTTTACCTCAGCAATCTTCTAGCATATTAAGAAAATTCACTAACTGTTTTAACATCTGAGCCACCACTCATCCACTAATTCTAAGCGTCCTGCAACATTAACCTCCAACTGTTGCTGCATTAATGACCTTATCCACTTCCATGTACCAATTTTCTAACTAACCTGCAGTGCTTCTACACTTCGAATAATGTCGTATGCTCTTTTAATGGCTACAAGGGTAATTTTCCATAACCACATTAGTTTCCATCGCTCCGATAGCTTCGTAGATTGCCCTATGATGCTTGATTAATCATTAATATACGACCGTTGTCATGGACGAATATTTGTAGTTAGTTCATGCTAAAACCTCCTGAATATTAACTAAGCTATTTTATGGAATATTCAGAAATAAAGGAGTTGTTATTAGTGTCTTCAAAAAGAGTATCTATCGGTCTTACACAATTTACAGACTTTACTTTCAAAGGCGTTACTGGGAAAACTTCAATGGTTAGACAAATAAAATATCAAGATGAATATAATCCTGCTTTTGATTACTGGAAACCTTTACGGGATGGTATCCGAAAATTCCATGAGAAAGAATTTAGTAACGATTACCTGCTTTCTCTTGCTGACAAAGCTTCTCAAGCTAAACAAAAGAATTACCTAGAAGCAGTCAAAGCACATTTAAAATTCATTAAAAATAAAGAAATTGAATGGTTTGAACCAGGCAAATCTAATTGGAATAGCGAACATTTAACTGTTCGTTCATCACCAGAACTTGGATTAAAGATTGATGGTGTTCCTCACTTAATCAAGTTATATTTCAAAGGCAAGGACGAACGAATTGATAAAAATAAATGCCGATCATCTTTGACACTTTTAAACCAATCTGACTTCACCATTGAGCATTCTCCTGATATAAAACCGGCAATTTATAACGTCCAAAAAGGTAGACTGATTTCAGATGAACCATCTACTGAAGATCATCTAATTGCACTTGAATCTGAAGCAGCGCAATTTATGGTCATCTGGAACAAGATTTAATGAAGTTTCTGAGTATATCATAAAAGAGGGCCACTCTTTAACGAGTGGCCATTTTTGTACCTTACATTCGATTGATTTTAATACAATATAGAAAAAAAAGCCTCATTCTATTTAAATGAAGGCTTCGTTCCCGTAATATATCTATTTTTAGAAAAGCTCACTTTTACACACACATTTAGCTAGGCCTGTATAGAAAACATTGAATTGACACAAATACCGAAAATAAAAATACCCCTAATAGTAGCCAACCATAAAATTTGTTCTCTCTCTGAAATTCTTTAATTCCTAAAGTTAACATAAATAATCCTAAGAATAATATCGTTAAAAAATTCAGCTGGTAATCGCGTGTGATAAGTCCATACGCTGAGAGAGAGACTACTATGATTGAAAAAACAATTTGTAAAATTTTCAGCAAAACTTCCACTCCCCTTTTTGAATTACAAGTTATTACAGTTTTAAAATATTTTTATTTTATCATACAATAAAAGAGAGCTTATGGATATCAATGCCAATTCTTTGCTTTTCATTTTATGAAGGTCGATCGGTCGTCTGTCTGTCCGTTTAGGGATGAAACTTTACCTTACTATATTCATTAACAAAATTACGTCAAAGGTGGGATGCAAATGAAATTTCTTGAGGTAATGACCGCCATTATTTTAGGTTTTTTCACAGGGGTTTTACTTAGTGATGGTGGAATAAAACTTCATGAAAGTGGAATTCATATTTTATTAGGTTGCATTTTTTGGATGTTAACTTTCATTTATTTGCGTATGCCTTCTTCAAAACCTTCTAGAGAAAATAAAGAGAAATAGTATACTTCTTTCTTATTTTTTGAGGTAAAAGGCAGAGTGATCGAATTAATAATCCTTATAAAATGCTATGTATTAAGAACTAGTTTAGTTAGGTAAAGGGACTCCTAAAAATAATTAGGAATCCCTTTACTACTATATGAGTTTCCATCAATGTTAAGGTAGCTATTTAGTGATTTACAAGGATTTAAGGAGCTTTTCTTCCTACTGATATAATATAAGCAGCATCATAACTTACTATCCTTTTATTAATCCAGAAAGACTGATCTTTTTTAATTTCAGGAATTTTTTTATTTACCGGTTTAATATATGAATCTACTGAAAACCCACCTGAATTTAAATAGGCTAGTGGCTGAATATCCGTTTTTCCTTCGGGAACCGTTTCCCCTGTAAGATTCTGTGCCTTAATACTAATTCCTGTATAAATTCCTAAACTCACAATTTTAAAAGCACTTAAGTGGAAACTTCCATCGATATAACCATCTGTGTAATCATTTTCATCAAAAGCATCGAACGGTTTTCCCGCTAAAACTCTATTATCTGTTATATGAAGTAATTTAAGATCATTAATAAACTTATATTCGATGTCAGTATGGTCTAAAAATAGGCGTAAGGGCAAAAACATAGCATCCTTTTTTAATACTGGGGTTGTATCCAATTTAACTTCTTCCTTATTTACATAAGCAATCTTAGATTTAATAGTTATATCAAACGAATTATTCAAGATTTTTACAGTAGCTGTTTTAGAATTATGATTATAAGAAACTTCTCCACCCATTAAATCCTGTATAGAACGAAGAGGAACTAACAATCGTCCTTGTTGATCAAGAAATGGCGAACTCGGTTTTGTATAGAGAATAAAATATTTATCTATTTTTAGATAAATAGGTGTTTCTTTATCCGGCAAAGATGTGGTAGCAGCCATTGAACTTATTGGATAAACTACTAATAAAATAAATATTATAAAGGATGATATTAATAATTTAAGATTACGATTCACAATTTCTCCCCCTATTTATTAATTGATGCCAGAAGATTTCTTGAGGAACTTAAACTATCAACCCTCCCCCTCTGTCGACAGGCTAATTTCCGAAGTTAAACTCGAGTAATCTTATGATACCACAATTTTCCATTAATAAAAAAATTAAAGTTATCATGCAATATTATCTCATATAAATTACTAATCTCGAAAGGTTAATAGCTTCACAACTCCTGGTTAAGCAGTAGCTGATCCAGATTAATAAAAAGGCACTTACTAAAATTGTAAGTGTCTTTTATTCTGTTGCTTTTTCTAACATACTAAAAAAATCGCTATCGTTTACGATGACATATTTTTTGTCGGGAATGTCTGGGTGGGTACTAATGATGGTTATTGATTTTTTAACTGAATCAAGGTACATTGCATAACCAGCTAAATGGGCCTTCATCTGTATGACGTTCGGATAAAATAATGGCATTTTCTACAACAATGTAAAGGTGATTTACTGTAGCAAAAGAGTGCATAAAGAAAATCCAAGAGCATCATTCCTAATTACTTTTGTAATAATTTTCCTATAAAATAAAATTTAATAGAACACTCATTTTATATCCGGTTCTAATTTTCCAATTATTTGAATATAAATTACTAAGGAGGTGTTTACATTGAAAAAGAAATTAGGAATAATTCTTTTTGCTGTAGCGATTTTAGGCGTAACATCTGTATCAACTGCCTCTACTGCATCTGCTAAATGCGTTCCAGCAGGTACGGCATGGTCATGTGACAAATAAGTAATCAACAGAAAAAGGTTAAATCATGTTTCATTAAAAGCCACTTCATAGTGGTTTTTTTTATAGAACTCAAGGTTTTTACTTCGTCTAATCACAATTATTTTTTTCACGCCTTCACTGCACACTACAAGAAACAACCCTATTTGTTTTATAGATTAGGCTTAAAATCTAAAGCATAGTACAAACCTCTGAAATTCGACTACTTATTATCTTTCTGACACGACCCTCATTTCGGCAGTAATTGAATACATCCACAGTTTTAAAAATTCGGTAATTATGTTATCTTTTCACTAATCACCAATCCAAATATTAGGAGTTGCGATGCCATGAAAACATCTTCTTCAATCGGGAAAATCATTTATTGGATAGGCTTCTTTTTATTTATAAGTGGACTAGCAACATCACTCGGTCCATTTGATTACAATTCATTAATTCCGAATAAATCTGTAGCATTAATATATATTTTTATAGGGATTGCTTTTATGTTATCTTCTAACTTTTTAAAGAACAGAATCGATCAATAAACATGATCTATTCTTGCATTCAAGAAAAGTAGTAAATAAAAAAGAATCTATCGGAGGGATTATTGTGTTCATTAGAAGTGCAAAAGTTCAAGATTGTCATTTATTAAGCAATTTAGCCTATAAATCAAAAGCCTACTGGGGATATACAGAAGATTTTCTGCAACAATGTAAAGAGGATTTAACAGTAACAAAAGGGTACATAGAAGAAAATCCAGTTTTCGTCATGGAGAGTGACAACAAGATCATTGCATTTTATAGCTTAACTATTAATGAAATGAAATTAGATGCATTATTTATAGACCCTGATTATATCGGTAAAGGATTAGGGAGAATGATATGGGACCACTTATTAAATAAAGCAAAAGAATTAGGAATAAGCGAGTTTACGCTTGATAGTGAACCTAATGCAGAAGGTTTTTATTTGAAAATGGGAGCAAAAAACATCGGCTCAACTCCATCTACTGTGTTTCCTGACCGTCATCTTCCTTTAATGAAAGTTGATGTTTTAAAATTATTGAATGTAAGACAATAATTAAGCTATCAAAATTTTTATGCGTACAATTAAAGAAAGCGTATTCGACTATTCCGAATACGCTTCTCTTTTCAAATAGTGAATAAATAAAAATCGTTCCATTCCTTAATTCACTCTCGCAAAACCAAACTTCCTTTTATGTAAATAATTCGAATAAAATAAAATTATCAATACTATACCTATGATAAATGAGAAATTCCCTATCTTTAGAAAAACTAACTTTGTATAATTGTCTAGCGGAGTCAATTGGATAATAAAATATAGGGTCAATAGTATTCCGACAAAAGTAACCAATAATATATTTTTATTTTTCCAATAACCAAATAAGGTTTTTATGAAATAAGTAAAAAAAATCCAAAGACTAAAAACTATTAAAGCATGAGATATTCTATCTGCTAATTGTCCTTTCAGTACAGTTAAAAAAAGAATAGAAAACACAACTATTGAAACAAACGGAGCAAACGCAATTAACATTTCCATTCTTTTAATCGGTAATTGTAGCTTTGAATCAGCCACCAATGACAATGATGCTCTTTGTGCATAAAAAAATAAACAAGCAATAATAATCAATCCTACATATAAAATGATAATACCTTCCTTCATCCCTTTATCCTAATAAAGGTAACTTGTATTAGTTTAAAATATAGAATGTTCTACTATATTTATTGCAATACACTATCATTTTTCTTATGTGAATATTGGGTTTTGTTGCATTTTAAGCAATTTCCCACCAAAATGAGCGAATTCTAAGTTACTGTAGTCCATTTCGATAGCTCGGATGCCGCAGGTAAAGCCCTCCCACTAATATGTGAAATGCTCAATTTTTATTGGCCACCCCGCTTCTTCTTAATCAACAGAAATCTGTGATTATACAAAATTAATAGCGAAAAGCATGAACACTTACACGCAGTAAGCATTCATGCTTTTACTCGATTTCTTAAGAATACCAAAGGTTTTTAGCAAGGCTTCTTTCGTCTTATATTGTACTGTCCTTCAAAAATGATATAGCAAAATCACGAAAACTGTTTACGACAAATGAACTTTTTCTCTTTTTATTCCAAGCAATCCCAACCGTTTGAAAGCAATCAGGGTATCTTGGTCTTATTTTACTCTTCTAAATACATTCGGATAGTCTAAAATCAAACCCTGTTCGTCTACACATAAAGTTGTTTCATAATCATAACAACGGTATTTAAAATATCTCAAATTACCATTGTTATTTATATATTTATAGGATTGGGGAACTTTTTTTACCTCCAGAGATGGAATAGATATGTATACCATTTCGAAGTGTCCCTCTTGATTAAGGAGCCAATCCATTCTATTGATAGGAAGCGAATTTGAAAATGGTGTTGAAGATATATCTATATCGATTGCACCTTTTAGCTTATCAATTACCTGTCCATCATTTTTGAACCAGTTACCCATTCCATCTGACATTAAATTTAAACTGTTATGTTCATCAACTATTATTGTCAATTTTTTAGTAAACCAATTGGTGTCTAAATCAACTTTGTATTCTACAATATGAGCATTAGATTCATCCCCTTCTACATAAATAATTGTTCCTTTCGCTGAGAAGTTTTTTTCTTCTTTAGTAATGCTGAAATACTCGCAACCAAACAATTCTTCATTCTTCCATACTACCTTTTGATTCAAAATTTTCTCCCCTATCTTTAATAAAATAAATTCCCCCCGGAACCAAACACCTATTTTTGGTAAATATTATCGTTTAACCTTTAAACCTAGCAATTCAGCAAAGCCAATTGCTTGTTCAGCGGAAATCACACAACCACTTAAATTTTTTAAAGTTACATTTAATCGTTCAAAAGTGCATGTACTGATATCCACATTATCTAGAGGCGTTTCGCTAAAATCAACTTCATCAATATTACAGCGTTCAAATTTCACTTTCTTAAATTGACAGTCATAATAGCTTGTACCACGTAATGAAGACTGATCAAAACAAATTTGTTTTAATCTTGCTACTCCAAAGTTACATAAATTCATCACACAACCTTCAAAAGAAACGTTCCCTAAGTTGGCCTCTGAGAAATCAACACCTAACAGCTTACAGTTTCTAAATGTAACCCGATGTATAATTCCTTCGTTAAATTTTGAGTTAGATAAATCGCAGTTTTCAAAGATAACATCAGTCATATCAATTTTATTGAAGTTCGAGTTAATCAAAGATACTTTTTGAAACATAACTTTAGAAACAAATAAACGTTCAATACTATCATTCTCTCTACTTATATTCGTAATTAGTTGATTCGATAGATAAGTTTCTTCATCGTAAAAAATGTCTCCAAAAGTTCCTATAGCTAAATCATTTGGTATAATTGGACGTTCAATTTTAAATTTTGTAGTCATCTCTTTTTTTCCTTTCTCACTTTAATTTCGCAATCTATTTTACCCATCCTTTTTTATAGTTTTAAATAATAACTACAACTACCTACTCGATGTATCATGTTATGTAGATATCTTCAGCTGCCCTCACTTGAACATATGTTCGTATTGTATTATAATAAATTTCATCTAACTAAAAGGAGTTTTGCCTAATGAGTCAAAGAGTTGCTTATTACGATGTTGCACCTGATGGAATGAAAATTATGATGGATATGGAGAAGTATACTAAGACATCGAAAATTAATCGAACGATTAGGGAGCTTATCAAAATTAGAGTTTCTCAAATTAACGGGTGTGCCTTCTGTCTAGATTTGCATACAGCCGATGCTCGAAAGATGGGTGAAACTGAACAACGTATTTATTGTTTAAATGCTTGGAATGAATGCACTTATTATACATCTGAAGAGAGAGCTGCTCTAGAACTATCCGAACATATTACGTTAATTCCTACTAAAAGAGTTCCTGAAGAGCTCTACAAAAGAGTACGTGAATACTTTGATGAGAAACAATATGTTGACCTTGTACTTATCATCAATCAAATTAACAGTTGGAATAGGATTTCGATTGCAATGGGAAATACTGCTACTGAAAAGTAATTTTTTATAAACGAACATTTTTGAGTGTTCGTTTTTTCTAATTTATTGCTTCCTACAACTGAACAATTAGCTTTTTCAATTTAAATTACCACAACCGAATGATTGTGGTAGGAAATTTATACGTCTTCTTTATTATTTATTACGTTTTGAGGAAGTGTTTTCTTTGTATTGTTTTTCATTATTTGCATTGTTCTTTTGCTCTTTAGTTAGATCATTTTCTTCACGCACATCTAAATCGTCAGGGCTCAAATCTGCTCCAAATTCTACTTGCTCTTCTTCTTCACTTTTATTGCGCTTTTCGTTTGTCAAAATTATCACCTCCGATATATAAATTATCCATTTTGGCGTAAATTATACTTGTAAATATTATACTATTTCTTCGGCAATAAAGTTTGCTGATATTATTTCGAAAGTACCTTTTCTTATCTCGTTAAACCATTTGATAAACACTCAATCATTTTTTTTACAGTCTTCCCGAATGCTTGCTCTCCAATTTCCTCTCGATGTAAAGGTAGAAGCATCATTAGTCGAAAAAGGCCGATTAGAACTTCAGGATCCTCTTCAGTAATCCCTTTTTCTTGTAAAAATTCAACAAAATCTAACGAACTTTCTAAATCTTCTTTGGCATGGTCATTGATAAGTTCTTTAGGGAGTCTCTTAACTATTTTCTCATACTCCCCTCTTTGATAAAGATTTTGTAAAAATGCATTTTCTTCTATTGCTTTAAAAGAAATATCAAAAAATCTAATTAAAAGTTCTTTAGGTGGCAAGGATTCACTCATCACCTCAGAAATGATTTTCTTTTTTATTTCTTCTTCTCTTCGCAATACAGCATAAAATAATTCTTCTTTTGAAGGATAGTATGAATAAAAAGAACCTTTTGCAATCCCACATGCATTTACTATGTCATCAATACTTGTTTTAGAAAAACCATACTGAATAAATAACTCTTTACTTTGGGTGAGAAGTGTTTCATGTATTTGTTTCCTCTGTTCAGTTGATATTCTTGCCATCATAATGCCACCTCTTTATTTGACTATTTGTTGATTTTTAGTCATATATCTGATAAGTTGATTTTATTAAATTTATTCTTTTTTGTAAAGAGATGGCTTATTCAGAAGGAGAACAGCAATATGAGAATAAAAAATAATATTCCTATCCATGGTTTTGTTGCACCCGGTTTTGAATTAGTGAAGGAAGAATTTATTAAGAATTTTACTATTAGAGGAGAAGTCGGAGCTGCATTTTCTGTTTATATTAATAACGAACCCGTTGTTGATTTATGGGGAGGATATCGAGATCGAAAAACACGTACCGAATGGGAGAAAGACACTTTAGTACAAGTATTTTCTGCTACTAAAGGATTTGCTGCTTTAGCTTTAAGTCTAGCGCATTCAAGAGGATATATTGATTATGATGAGACAGTTTGTACATATTGGCCGGAATTCGCTCAAAATGGCAAAGAAAAAATTACAGTTAGACAACTCCTAGCACATCAAGCTGGTCTATCTGCTCTCGATAGACTTAATATTAATAATTTAGAAGACCTAGATACTTCACGCTTATCACAGTCCATTGCTGCAACTAAACCTGATTGGGAGGTGGGAAAATTTCATGCATATCATGCATGGACAATTGGGACATTAATTGCAGAACTCATTAGAAGAACTGATCCGAAACACCGTACTCTAAAAGATTTTTTCAAAGAAGAAATAGCTGAACCGCTACACGCAGAATTTTATATTGGATTACCTGAAGAAATTTTGGGAGATAGAATTACAACTATTGAAGGAATAAATCACCCTATTCAGTTACTTAAAGGTCTGACTAAATTGCCACCAAAAATGTTACTTAACTTTTTAAATTCTAAGTCATTAGTAGCTCGAAGTTTAGTTGATCCAAAAAAATTTGTTGCAAATAATAATTTTAATCATCGTCCTATTCTATCTATTGAATTCCCTTCAGGTAACGGAGTTGGGCAAGTTAGAGGAATGGCAAAAATTTATGGTGCATTTGCAAGCCGTGCAAAAATACTCGGACTAAGCACTTTAACATTGAATGAATTAAGCATGGGCGCCACACCTCCAAAAGACGGCTTTTACGACCATGTGAATTGTATAGATATAGCATATTCTTTAGGCTTTTGGAAACACTTCACTAATATGCAATTTGGTCGAAGTGAATGCTCTTTTGGACATCCTGGAGCTGGAGGTTCTTTCTGCTTTGCTGATCCAGACGAGGGATTAGGATATGCCTACGCTATGAATAAACATGGATTTGGCATGGCTAATGAACCAAGGGAACTTGCCCTACGGAATGCACTGTATAGTTGTCTTTAAAGATAGTTAGATGTTATATCATATCATTAGTGATGTAATTTATATAAACTATGAATATAAAGCAAAAGGAGAAATAATTTATGGCAGAAAAATATGTGCATCACATTTGCATCCAAACGAATACATATGAAGAATCTTTAAATTTTTACACTGAAGTATTAGGATTTGAACTAGCACAGGAGTCACCAAATTTCCACGGTAGACATTTTAATACTTGGTTAAAACTTGGAGCATTTTATATTGAACTCCAAACTGGAAAGTATAATGAGGATCTTGATACATGCAATTCAAATGCTCAAGGCATTGTACATTTCTGTTTATGGGTTGACAATCTTAGTCAAGAAGTAGAACGATTGAAGGATATGAATGTTCATTTCATTCGAAAAAATGATGAAGTTATTTATAAGGTTGAAAATGGCCAGCTTTGTAAGTTAATAGCGCCTGAAGGAACTATTATAGAAATTCGCGATAATAAAGGAATTTAAATTGATAAAGGGATTTTCTTCATCCCTCTTTCTTTTTTCAAAAATACACCAGGTCTCATTATAAAAGGATGAGTCCTGGTCTTTTGTTTAAATGGCTAATTGTAGCTATCCTAAGTTCACTACTTATAATCCTCTCACTTTTTGTCCAAGCTATATAAAAACCCCTTTAAATTACACAGAATTTTTAAAAGTAGGGATCAAAAAAATGAAGAAAACAATTACGTTGATAGTAAGTTTAACAGCTGCACTATTGCTTTCTGGATGTTGGGATGTTACGGAACCACAAAGAATGTACTATGTTGACGCAATTGGTATCGATTATAAAGATGGCCAATATGAAATATATATGCAAATCATTAATTTTGCGAATGTAGCTAAATCTGAAGGGCCTACTCCTCAAGCAGCACCGTCAGAAATTGGATTTGCTAAAGGTAAAACAATGGAAGAAGCCTTTTTTGAATTATATCGCTCCATTGACCAAAAAGTATTCTGGGGACATATGACTTCTATTCTTTTCTCTGAGGATGCCTTAAAAAATAAGAATTCCATTCCTGTTATTGATAGTTTTTTACGTCATCGGGCAACGAGATATCAAATATTGGCTTTTGTTACAAAAGATCCGATTAAAGAAGTTCTTTTAATCACACCGATATTAAATAAATCATTAACAGCTTCAAAACTAAGCAATCCATTGCATACAAAAGAGCTAAACACCTATGTAGAGCCCGTTGATTTACGAAAACTTGTTATCTTTTTAAATGAGCCGAGTCATGAAGTGAACCTTCCACTTGTAACAATTAACAAAAACTGGGAAACCGCTGATAAGCCAGCTTCGGAAACTGCATTAACAGGTTTCGGAATAGTTTCCAAGAATGGATTTAAAGGCTACCTAAATGATGGGGATGCAAGAGGTATCCAATGGATGTTTCATAAAAAAACTCGAGGAGACGTAACCTTTAAATTAGACAATAAAGAAAAAGAATACTTAACAGTTGATCTAGAAAAATTAAGTACAACTATTACACCAATTGTTAAAAACAATGAAGTAACATTTGAAGCGGAAATAAAATTAAACGCCATCATTAATGGTTTCAAAGGAAAAGTAAGCACCGACGAAATAAGAGAAGGTATTATTAAGGAAGTAACAAAAGATATAAAAAAATCCTATGAAGCAGGTGTTCAATTGGATGTTGATGTTTTCCGTTTATCTGAACAGCTATATCGAAAAAACATAAAAGTATGGAAAAAAATACAGAAAGATGGCAAAATACCATTGACATCAGACTCACTTAGTAAAATAAAAGTTACCGTAAATAAAGTTAATCCTGGTCGAAAAACATTTGCTGAAACACTTAAAGAATAGCTATTTTTAACACATTTGTGTCAGCTATCTAACGATTTATTCATCAAAGTCCCATTCGAACTATGATTTTTGATTCTATGTGTTATAATGCTCTTGATGGCTAAGCCATTAAAAGGGCAAAACCAATTCTTAGCTGTAGCGTTGTCACACGCTACAGCATTTTATATTGTTTAAAAAATATCTGGGCGCTTATTCAGACGACGAACCACTATCACTACAACTAGATGTATCACTATAACTAGTCGCACTGTCCGAACAATTGTGTCTATTTAAATCTTCTACGGATGTATTTGTTGAACTATAATCAATATGAGTATTCGAATGATTGGAATGACTTCTTGTTGAATTATCATGATTGGAGAATTCCTTTTTTATTAAGCTAATCATTCCTACTAAAATAATGAATCCCATAATTACAATAAAGAACCCCATTCTTCACTCCCCCTTTCCGATAACAATTCAATTTTATCATCAAACGTGTTAACAAACCATTTTTATCCAATTTCATTAGTGGACGCTACTCGCTTTCCTGATGGCGAACGTCCTTAAAATTCGTTCATTACAACATTGAACCCTAACTTTTCAGCTTCTTGACGGACAAAGCCTTCGTCTAAATGCATACACCAAAATTTTGAACGTACATCAGAATTCACAAGCTCTTTTAATTTTCGTAATGACAAGTGCACATTGCCCTCGTAATCAGCTTTACAAGTATCAACATAAACATAATCATATGCCATTGGATTTCGTAAAGAATCTTTAAGGTTATTTGTATCTCCCGTATAATAAATAAGCTTGTCATCTATACATAATTCAATTGAATAAGAAGGTATTTCTTTCACATGACTAGATCTTTCGAAAAGTACTTTACAGAAATTAAGTGTGTACTGTGTATCCGATTGACATTTTTTAATTAAACATTGATCTCTTGGCAAAATGCCATTAATGGCCAACATGTCTTCCACTTTCACATCATAAACGGAATAAACAGAAACATTAGGTTTTCCCATTTCGCCATGGCAATAAAAGCAATAAAAAATAAAATCAGCAAGGCTTCCTACGTGGTCCGCATGAGTATGAGTTATCAATACATGGATGTGCTCGATACCTTCCAGTAAATTATTTTCCTTAATGCGGTGAAAAATATTGCTACCACAATCAATCAGCAACATCTGATTTCCAACTTTATAATACGCAGAAGTATTACCTAGTTTCGTATTAAACGCACTTCCAGAGCCGATAAATTTCAACATAATGCAGCCTCTCTTCTCCATTTACTTTATTTCACAAACAATATAATTGGTTCTTTAATGCTACCCCCTAATTTCCATCTGTTCAAGAACTATCTATTTAAAGCATTCTGTTTCTATGTTAGTTGAGACCGCTCAACTACAACAGTCATTTTCCACTATTCATTTTGGTTTCCTCAACACTTCCCTTTCTCCTTTGAATATTTTCAGAAAATTTCATAAATTTATCCCCTTTTAAATTCTTTATTTGATAATATTGGAATTAGAACAAAAATGAAGGGATGGGTTTTATGAAAGCTATTATTTTTGACTTTGATGGAACTTTAGCGAACACATTACCGATTTGTTATTACGCCTTTCAGAATGTCTTCAAAGAATTTGACAATAAAGACCTTTCTTCAGAAGAAATTAAAGCAATGTTCGGTCCATCAGAAACCGGAATTATTAGAGAAAATCTAATAAATTCAAATACAGAGCAAGCTATTGAAATGTATTATAAAAAGTATTTAGAGAACCATTCAAACTTAGTTAAACATAATGTGGAAATCGATGATATGATCAAACATTTAAACGACAATGGTATTAAAATAGGAATCGTTACAGGAAAAGCAAGAAGGAGTTTAGATATTTCACTTAAAGCTCTTCAAATGGATCAACTGTTTGATGTCATAATAACAGGCGATGATGTTAGTAACCCCAAACCTCATCCAGAAGGAATACTCAAGGCATTATCATTATTGAATGTGCGAAATAATGAGGCTATGTATGTTGGAGATAGTGATGCTGATATTCAAGCAGGAATTGAAGCAAATGTACATACGGTAGGCGTTAGGTGGTTGCAGGATTATCAAGCTTCAGAATTTAATATAAAACCTAATTCTCTCTTTAACAGCGTGAATCATTTTATTAATTTTCTTAATATAGGTAGTCATCATGAGTTATAAATGGTTAGAATGCGCAAAGAAGATCCAATCAATATCCCAGGCAGGATTAACTTTTTCAAAAGACGTTTACGATATAGAACGTTATGAAGAATTAAGAAATTTAAGTGCCCAGATAATGAGAGAATACACTGGATTAGAAATGAAAAAAATCAAGGATTTATTTACGCATGAAACAGGTTATCAAACACCAAAAATAGATGTTCGAGGAGCAGTATTTAATAACAATAAAATCTTATTAGTAAAAGAAAAAATTGATGACAGATGGTCTTTGCCAGGTGGTTTCTGTGAGATAGGTTTGTCGCCTAGTGAAAACATTGTCAAGGAAATTAAAGAAGAAGCAGGATACAATGTAGTCCCTACGAAACTACTTGCTTTATTGGATATGAATAAGCACCCTCATCCACCTCAAGCTTATCATTATTATAAATTGTTTATTCAATGTGAGATTATTGGTGGGCAAGCAAGAAATGGTTTGGAAACAAAAGGTGTACACTTTTATCATGAAAATAATTTACCAAAACTTTCTTTAGGTAGAAATACAGATACTCAAATAAAATTGCTTTTTGAATTCTTAAGAGATCCTCATAAAGATACGATATTTGATTAAAAGTTATGAAGTTAATGGAATAATTAGCTAAGAAAGATTTGAATTAACAATCGAGCGCAATTCCTGAGAAAAGTCCAATTTCTTAATTTTATTATTAAGAAATTGGGCTTTATATTTATTTAAAATGACTTCTTGAATCTAGCTCTGAATAAATTTCCCCTTAATATTTTCTGGTAAGTCATCCATATTAATTACTTTGGGATCACCAGTATATCCTTCTAAGCTTCTAGGGATACAGACGATTGTTCCTTCTTTAAAAGGTTTTTCTGCAAAAAAACTTACAACCTTTTCATTTCCATCTTTATCATAGCCTACTTGTGCATATACGTAATGACCATTACTATTCGGAGTTTGTAATTCCTCGTTAATTTGAACATAGTAGTCTTTATCTATCAAAGCACCCTTGTTACCACAACCAACTAAGAAAGTAGTGAGTAAAAAAGTAATTGCTAAGAATTTCATAATCTTCATTTCTTATGCCTCCTCTTTTATAACGAAATAGTCTCGTTACATAAGAGTATAGATAGACTCCTTACTTCTTTAAATTTCGAAACATGACAGTTAGCTGACAAAATTGTCATCTTATCATTTTGCCACTGCATAATTTCGCCCGGACTTGGCTTTGAACAAAGTATGCTATGCAATCTCCCCCAAAAAAACCGAATTTCCTTTACGCTAAGGAAATCCGGCTTTATTATAAAAGTACTATGGAAGTCAATTTTTATGGTAATTAGCGAAGCTGTTACTAATAGGTGACATTCTTTCATCGATTATTGCGTCTTTACCGTTGCATATTCTTATGTTTACGAACTATTATTCTAGTTATTATCAAAGAACTTACACCAACTAGAACGAAGAAAATGCAAATGAGTAATTGGAGATTTTCTGGAAGATATAAAGCAATAAACCAACTTCGCACCTTTACTCCTATCAGCTTTAGAATAATGGGCACAATCCCCTGAGGTAATGTGAAGATAATCCCCATCGTAACAAGGATTCCTACCAAAACGGACTTTCCTGCAGATAGATTAGAAAATGTCTCCTTTGTTTGAACAACTTTGTTATCCGCGGATTGAACTATCCCGCCGCACTGCATGATAGAAAGGATATCTGAACCATTGGCTTCCAAACGACGGTATGCCAAGCGTCCGAAATACCAAGTGATAAGTAGGCCGGTACAAAATCCCACTGGTACACCGGCCCATTTCAGCAAGTTTTGATGTAGTAACGTCCCTAATGTCAATATGGCTAATGTAGGTATCGAAGCAAAAAACAGCAATACTAACAACAATAAATTGGTTAAAAATAAATTCCCTGCGTTCATGTCATCTCCAGAGACAATGGTTCCACGACCGCGCCGATGCGGGTCTGTCACTGGGACGAGCTTGTAAACTGAGAGGAACAAAATTAGTCCCGCCCCTCCACCCAATAGTGATGGAAGCAAAGCCAAAACCCATGCCCACGCCCAGTCCAACTTACTGAAATAAAGGAATATGAGAGATATAACAATAGATACAGGTGCTACAACTATTATCCATGCAATTTGACGGCCCCGCACATCGATTTTTTCTGTACCCGGTATAGTAATAGACGTCCACAGAGCACCACCATCAAACCCATAAAGATTGTTCGAGAATATACAAGTGAACATCACGAGGACTACGCCGGTCCAGGGCATTAATAAAGTAACACCGCACAACGATACAAATAAGCCATATAATACTCCCGTCCACAGCCCCATACGCAACAAACGCCCACGCTGCGGATCACACATCCAGGTCTTCAGTTCCTTAAGAACAACTACCCCGATTTTCGAAGTTTTCGGCGTTAAAAAGTTGGCCCAAGTAAGGAACAATGATTTATTTCTATTATAACGATTTATCCGAGCCTCATTTATAGTACTCACTGACAGCAGTCTTCCCCATGTAATCAATAGTAATCCACACAATAAAGCCAAACCACAGAGAACACCTGTAGCTAAAAAGTAATGGGATCGATTTACGGCTTCGATCGCTACCATAGCCCAACCTGAGGGCAATATTCGAGCAGCTAAGGAAATTTCGGGTAAAGGTTCCTCTACGAACATGCTAATTGCGGGAAGTAAATACCAGCCGACATTGAGAAAAGCTATAACAGCTCCTATAATCAACGCCCCGAATTCCAAACCTAATCGGGATTTCGATGCCTCTCCAATTACCCCCATCACCACTTTGGACAACAGTATGATGATTACTAGTTGTAACAACATTCCAGGTACGGCAACGATAACAGCCCAAAATCCAAGTCTTACCGCATAAATGATAAGAGAAAAACAGGCGACTAAGCTCACGATTGGTCCGATACCAATAAAGGTGGCACCAAACAACCCTACAGCCAATTTTTTTTGGGTGATAGGAAGTAAGGTGAAATATTCCGTTTTCAATGTCCCTTCTCCGCCAACTAATAAAGGCCCTATGATCCAACCAATCATCCAAAATCCAAAAGCGATGCAGATAAGATCTGCTGATGTTTCATAATTATATAATACACCAAGCAGAATCGTACTTACTGCCAGCAATAGACCGAAAACTCCGCCGATAATCATGAGAGTTGCTCGCCCTCCGCTCATCGAGTGGCGAAGCAAGGAAAGCTTCATCCGAATCATTACATTAACCATGATAGTCTCTTTCCTTCTTCAGGGCGGTTCCCTATTAAGCGAACGAAAGCCTCTTCCAGACTTTCACCATTAACCACAAGATCTAATGGACCTGTAGCAACCACTCTCCCCTTCGCAATTACAGCAACATGATCACACAACTGCTCGACTAACGCCATGACATGGCTGGATAAGATTACAGAACCGCCAGTGGCGACAAAACTCTGCAAGATGGTTCTAATTGTTGACGCAGAAATGGGATCAACCGCTTCGAACGGCTCGTCAAGCACAAGAAGTTTTGGGGAATGTAGAAGAGCCGTGGCAAGACCAATCTTCTTTCTCATTCCAGTGGAATAGTTTATAACAAGCGTATGCTCATCATCACGGAATTCCAAAATATCAAGCAATTCTTCTGTACGCTGAGCAACAGTCTTCGCATCAAGTCCACGCAATAGTCCCATATAAGTCAAAAGTTCACGCCCGGTTAACCTTTCTGGCAATGACATGCCATCCGGTAGAACCCCGACTAACGTCTTTGCATGTAAAGGATTTGACCATACATCAACACCGAAAATTCTAGACGCTCCACTGTCTGGGCGCAGTAGTCCTACTGCCATAGATAATAGAGTCGTTTTTCCTGCACCGTTCGGACCTACCAAACCGAAAAATGAACCGCAAGGCACAGTCAGGTTGACACTGTTAACAAAAGTGTTTTCTCCAAATTGTTTACTTAGCCCGAGCAGTTGAAGGGCCAAACCCCCGTCTGTCATATCATTTTCCTCCTTAAGTTGCCTTCAGTTTATACTGACAAAGTTACGTTCTTATCGGTGGCCAATTTAAACAAAGTGATTAGTTCTTGTGCATAAGCATCAAGATCCAGTTCGGGGTTCGTCATTATTTGCGGTGGCAATCCATCAATCGCCTGTCTGATTGTTATAGCCATTACTCTAGGAGAAAATGTTCGAAATTCTCCGCTCTTTTGTCCAAATTGCAAAATTTGCACTAAATCGTAAATAGCTCCCTCCTGAAGGTTAAAAACAAACGACTCCTTTCCTTCTTCAGGCCGAATTCCAGACCAAATTTCTAATAATGCTAGCATATACGTCTTATGTGCAGACATAAAGGCAATGTTGCTTTCAATGTATACACTTAACATTTCTCTTGCACTAGTGGCAGATTGTATAAGCGGGCGCATATAAGAATCGCCAGATGTATAGACCTTTTCAATGACATGCCGAATCAACCTTTCTTTGTTTTTGAAGTGGTAGGATATCACTCCCGTACTAATACCTGCACGTTTGGCAATTTGGGCTAAGGATGCTTGTGCAAATCCTAAACTGGCAATTGTCTCGATTGCACATTCCACAATTTGCGTTTGCCTAGCAGCTTCAATAAAAGTGCGTTTTTTTTGATTGTTCGCATTATTATTTATATTCATATTTTAAAATTAGCATGACCGTTCAAAAAATTCAATTGTTATTTTGGTTAATTTTGTATTTATTTTGTTAGTTATTAGGATTTCCTCGCTATTCATGTCATCCCTACTTGATACTCCATATCTTTTTTTCTATTGGTGTTTAGGAGGACCAATTAACTCTTCAGCCATACAGTAACTACATTAATCACCTTACACTCTCAGTTAGATTCCTTAATGATTCCAAGACTTTTTGTCGTTCAGCTACAAAATCAATAGCTTGCCCATCTTCTATATCACTGGAATTTTCATGGCGTTGATGGAACCATTCAGGGACAACCTCTTTACGCACTTGTAAATTAGATCGATGAGTACGCTGTTGTCGTTGTTGTTTTTTAGCTTCAAATCGATGTTTATCCGCTTCTACTTCTTCAATTGTTTTCAACTTCTTATTTGTCCAATCACGAAGAATTTTTTCAACGTAATTCCAACGAAGCACATTGTTTTCTACCGCTCGCTTCATCGCATGGATAACGAGGTCTTCTGACAGATCATCAATCCAATGACCGATTTTGAACGTGACATGAGCAGCTAGAGAACCAAAACCATTATCCTCGTAAAATTGGGATGCAGTTTGTAGTTTTGGAAGGTTTTCTCCTAAGGGATAAGTCCTATAATTATTTTCATTATTTAGTAAATTATTATTTAGTGATTTATTATTAATTAGTAGTGACGGTTTTTCCGTTTGCGGGTTTACCGTCAATGGATTTTCCATCAACGGTTTATCCGATATCGGATTATCACTATCCGGTTCAGCTTGTGGTGTTTCGAACACAAAAAGCTCCACTTTTCTAAATTTCCCATTGTTTGTTCTTCCCTGCATTTTGTGAATATAACCAGCTTTCGTTAGCTCCTTCACGGTGTTAGCAGTAGATTCACGACTGCATTTGCTATGAGTAGCTAAATCAGAAATACAAAACGACCAATCATCTGGCAATGACAACATGTAAGCAAGCAAACCTTTTGCTTTCCAACTTAAATGTGTGTCATTTAAAAATCCTTTGTCTAAGACAACATAATTCTCCTTTTTATGAACTCTAAATATTGCCATGAATACCCCTCCTATTGTTTTGTAAGTTTTTTGAGTCATTCCCTTCCATTAACTTATATACAGATTTCGCAAAAAATAAGGGACAATATTTTGAGGAAAATATTGATTTCCTCGCTTTAGAAGGCAAAAAAAATAGGACATGCTACAATTGCATGTCCCGCTTTTTCCTTTTTATGGTCCGTAAACGTTTTATTTATATAACTCTTTATAAACGATTACTTTTAGTGCCGTCATTTCTTCGTCTGTTAATTTACCTTCCATTTCTTGAATGACCTGCTCTTTCGTCATTGAACCATTTTGTACTTTTACTCTTATATTATTAAGCTCCGAGATACCAACTTTTTGAATTAATACTTTTGTAGCCTCTTCTTTTGTTGTAAACGGTAACTTGCTACTGTCTGCAGTTTTAGCTTCTTCCATAAATGATTTTAATTGAGGGTCACTTTCAATCGTATTTTTAATTTCATCCATTTGACCGCTTTCCTCTAATTCTGTTGAAATAGTATTAACAACTTTATCGGATGCAAATTTTACACCATAATGATAAACCCCATAACCAATAACACCGAGTAAAATGACAATGATCAGAAGAAATTTAATAAATCTCATACTCTCACACTCCTTAATTCTAAACATAATAATACTATATAGTGTAGAAAGATGAGAAATGATAACCTTGCTTACAAGGCTTTTTCAATATCATTCCTCTTTAGACAAATTCGAGTAACAAATGAAGGGAAAAATAAAAGGATTAAGTTCGGCACGGTACAGAACTCAACCCTTAGAAGTATTTTAACTCTTATGGCTCATAAGATTTTTCGGTTATAATTTAATCCGCTAATATTTCTTTAAATTCTTTTCCCTTTTGGACGTATGTGTCGATTGATAACTGGATTAACTCGATGTCTTTGTCTTGCAGCTGGCGAACAACTTTCCCAGGTGAGCCAACGACCAATGAACGTGGAGGGATTTTCGAGCCTTGTGTAATAAGTGTGTTTGCACCAATAATGCATTCTTCCCCAATTTCAGCATGATCTAAAATAACAGAACCCATCCCAACAATTGAACGACGACCTATTTTGCAACCATGTAAGACTACTTGATGACCTACTGTTACTTCATCTTCTACAACAACCGGAGCCCCTTCATATAAATGGATGGTTGTATTATCTTGGATACTACACCGTTTTCCTATAGAAATGCTGTCTTCGTCCCCACGTAGTACGGCGTTAAACCAAACAGACGATTGCTCACCAACTGTCACATCTCCAATAATATACGTGCCTGGCGCCTGAAATACTGATTCATGAACATTTGGCTTTTTTAAAGCGTATGTAATCTCCATAAAAATCATCCTTTCATTCATCTGAATATTTTGCTAGAATTTAGTATAACATATTTTAAACGGGGGTGCTATTTTTGAATCAATTATGTTCTGTATTAGCAATAAAATACCCTATTATCCAAGGGGGAATGGGTAATATCAGTAGTCCTAAACTCGTGGCCGCTGTATCGAATGCAGGTGGCTTAGGGACAATCGGCTGTGGGACAATGACACCAGAAGAAGTTGAGAAACGAATTGTAGCAACGAAGCAATTAACGCAAAAACCATTTGCCCTCAATGTGCCAATCAATGTCAGTCCTTACACAAAGGAATTATTGCAATTAGCTATTACACAAAAAGTACCGGTCGTTTCATTATCAGCAGGTAATCCAACATTATATATAGAGAAATTGCATGCTCACCATATTCGAGTAATCGCTGTAGTTGCCTCTGTTAAACATGCAATTAAAGCAGAGAAAGGCGGAGCAGATGTGATTGTCGCGGAAGGTTTTGAGGCTGCAGGAATTAACTCAGATTTAGAATTGACAACCTTTACATTAATTCCTCAAGTAGTTGATGCGGTTTCAGTACCTGTTGTAGCAGCAGGTGGTGTTGGTGATGGACGCGGATTAGCAGCTTCGTTCATGCTTGGAGCAGCCGGTGTACAGATGGGAACTCGTTTTATTGCTACACAGGAAATGCCAGTCCATCCGGCCTATAAACAAAGACTACTCGATGCAACCGATGTCGAAACGGTCATTCTAGGTCGTTCGATTGGACAGGTTCGCCGTGTGTTATGTTCACCTTACGCCTCTTCCCTTCTTGCAGATGAAGCAAAAGGTATTAAACTCACTGACTACCAAGAACGTACATCCGAAACTTATCATATAAAAGGGGCCATTGAAGGTAATGAACAAGGGGGATTTATGAATAGTGGCCAAATCGCAGGGATTATTCAAGACTTACCGACTGTTGCGACACTTATCGAGACAATGATGGATGATGCTCAGCAATGTCTAAATCGGACATTATTGAATCATTTCACAGATTCCGTTTGGGGTGTTCAATCATGACGACCATGATCGATTTAAAGCGAGTGATTGATGGCGAAATTGAACCACCAGCATGTGATAAAACATTAGGTATCCAAGTAACATCAGCTGTTGCCGGTAGAGCAGTTTGCTCTTGGAACGTCGATGAACGCTTTTTAAATGGTCATCAAGTCGTCATGGGAGGATTCATCACTTCTGCAGCAGATATTACTATGGCCTATTCGATGGCTACTATATTAGAAAGAAATCGAGGATTCACGTCAATCAATTTGCAAACAGCATTTTTACGACCACTTCTCATCGGAACGGCCAATATTGAATCAATAATTGTCAAACAAGGTAGAAAAACATGCTATGTAGAGGCGTTAGTTTCTCAAAATGGAAAGTATGTCGCCAAAATAACATCTTCTATCATGATTCTATAAACAAAAATGCTTATCCATTATAATTATGGATAAGCTCTTTTTTCATATTTTAATTATCTGCATGGAATATTTCCTCAAAGAAACGGCATGAAGGGCCTTCCAATAAATTATAATATTCTTGGAATAATAGCGCAGCATGATTTCCACTCCACATAGGCGGTAATAATTCTTGCGGCAGTCCTGGATCGATAAATAAAAATTTACGATATTCATGAACAAGATTTGTACGCTCTACAAAACACTCGGCATCCGACATTTCTTTTCTTGAGATTGCACTTTGATGGATAATAAATTGCTTACTATATTGATCCATAAACTTCTCATAACGTGCTTCAATCTCTGCCAACGACCAGCTTTTTTCAATCAGTGCTTCATGATCATGAGGGCCGATATATTCAGCAGTAAAAAAATCTACATGATTAGCAATATCATATTTTTGAATGAGGAGTTTAACCTCTTCTTCTAAATTATTTGGGGATATCCAACAACCATTCGAAAAGGAACCAAATCCACTCCATAAGAGCTCTTTACGTAATTCATCTCGAATTTGACGCTTATCTTCTGGAATTGAGTACATCAAAAGTCTCCATTTCCCATCCCACTGAGTCGGTTTTAATTTAAAAATACGGTTTGCCGCTTCTTGCATCCGTATTTCACCGCGCTTTGTTAAAAAATAATAACTACGATTTCCTCGTTTTTCTGATTGCAGCCATCCTTGTTTGACCATTCTAGATACAGAAACACGTACATTTTGTTCTGTGTGACCGAATTCTTTTAATAAACGAATCAAACTACCAATCCAAATTTTTGAACCGTAATGCATAATATAATCGCCATAGAGCGTAAAAATCATAGACTGTGTATTTGTGCCCATTCTCTCCCTCTACTTTCTAACTCATTTTCCCTGAAACGCAGGTTGCCGTCTCTCACTGAATGCCTGTAAAGCTTCAAGACGATCTTTTGTCGGAATGACTAGTTCATATGCCTTCGATTCTATCGCAAGACCTGTTTGTAGATCGGTATTCATTCCTTGTGTAATGGCATATTTTGCTTGACGAACAGCGACAGGGCCATTTTGCATAATACGTATTGCAAGTGATTCACATTCGTCCAACAACGCCTCCCTTGGCACAGCTTTTAAAATGATGCCTAGAGCTGCTGCCTCTGTTGCTGTAATTTTCGCTGCTGTTAAAACCATTTCTTTCGCTTTCATTTCGCCGATTAATCGTGGTAATCGTTGCGTACCACCTGCACCAGGAATTATTGCCCAACTTGTTTCAGTTAGACCGAGTAGTGCCTCGTTAACTGCAATCGCAAAATCACATGCTAATAACCATTCAAATCCCCCACCTAGTGCATGCCCATTAACTGCTGCAATAGTTGGTTGAGGTAAATTTGCGATACTATTAAACACGTCTCGAATTGCTCGTACGTTCCGACGTACTTCTTGCGTTGTTAATGTTTTTCGTTCTTTTAAATCTGCACCAGCACTAAATGCCTTTTCGCCCGCACCTGTAAAAATTACAGCACGGACATTTTCAGCTGTATGTAATTCGTCTACTACTTGTTGTAGCTGAGATAAAGTATCATAATTGAAACAGTTTAACACCTCTGGACGATTTATTGTTACATAAGCAATATAATTTTCTATTCTAAATGAAATACTTTTCATTTGCAAACTCTCCTTTTCTATTCAATTATTTCCGAAAAAAACGGCACATTAATTGTGCCGTTTTTAATTATTCTTCGATATTTTCAATAATCGTTGCAATCCCTTGCCCGACACCGATACACATTGAAGCAAGGCCATATTGTACGTTTTGTTTTTTCATCTCATAAAGTAATGTGGTCACTATTCGGGCACCGCTTGCACCTAGTGGATGACCAAAAGCAATAGCGCCTCCGTTGACATTGACTTGTGCTGGATTTATTTCAAGCTGTTTAATGGATTCTATTGCTTGGGAAGCAAATGCTTCGTTTATTTCATATAAACCAATATCATTTGTTGTAAGACCAGCGCGTTGTAATGCTTTTCTTGAAGAATAGATAGGGCCTAAGCCCATAACAGCAGGCTCTAATCCTGTAACAGCACCTGTTATATATCGTGCTAATGGTGTTATACCTAACTCTTTTGCTTTTTCTGCACTCATTAATATTAAAGCCGATGCACCATCGTTTACACCAGAGGCATTACCTGCAGTGACTGTACCATTTTCAAAAATAGGTCTTAATTTAGCAAGTGCCTCTTTTGTTGTTTCAGGGCGTGGATGTTCATCTGTATCCACGATGATTTCATTGCCTTTTTTATCTTTCACGTATACAGGTACAATTTCTTCTGCGAAACGGTTTGTGGCAAGCGCTTTTTTTGCACGTTGCTGACTTTCATATGCAAATGCATCCTGTTCTTCACGACTAATATTAAAACGTTTGGCTACGTTTTCAGCAGTTTGGGGCATTGTATCCGCTCCATACATGCTTTGCAATTTTGGGTTCGTAAATCGCCAGCCGATTGTTGTATCAAACATCTTTTGATCGCCTCTCGGATAATCTACTTCTGGTTTGCCCATGACAAACGGTGCACGTGTCATACTTTCCGTACCACCTGCTATAAAAATATCACCTTCACCACTCTTAATGGCACGAGCTGCAAAATGTATAGCATCCATCCCTGAGCCACAAAGCCGATTTATGGTAGTTCCTCCGACTTCAATCGGTAGCTCAGCAAGCAACGCAGCCATACGGGCGACGTTTCTATTATCTTCTCCCGCTTGGTTGGCATTTCCGAAAATAATATCTTCAATTTGTTCGACTGGCACTTTTGGATTACGTTCTATAAGTGCCTTTATGACAGTTGCAGCTAAGTCATCAGGTCGAACTGTTTTTAATGCACCTTTATAACGACCTATTGGTGTACGAACAGCATCTATGATAACTACTTCAGTCATTTTTTCACCACCTCTTTTTGCTCACTATAATCATATACCCCTTTTCCACTCTTTCGGCCAAGACGTCCAGCTTGTACATACTGTTCAAGCAGTGGTGCAGGGCGGTATTTCTCACCGAGCTTTTCATGTAAATATCGCAAATTATTCAGACGTGCATCTAGACCGACTAAATCTACCAATTCAAACGGTCCCATTGGATAATTTAAACCCAGTTTAATGGCTTTATCGATGTCTTCAGGACTACCTAAGCCTTCCTGTAACATATAAAATGCTTCATTCCCAACGAGTGCACTAATTCGGCTTGTAACAAAACCTGGAAATTCATTGATAACAACAGTTTGTTTACCCATTTGTTTAGCAATCTCGCAAATGGTTTGGACTGTTTCATCACTAGTTTCCAAACCTCTAATAATTTCAACGAGCTCCATTTTCTGAACAGGATTAAAAAAGTGCATCGCAATGGTTTGTTCAGGTCTTTTCGTGTAGGAAGCAATTTCTGTTGGACTCATTGTTGAAGTATTTGTGGCAAATAAACAATGGGGTGATGCAAACTGTTCCATCTGTTCAAAGACAGCACGTTTTATGTCCCTTTTTTCAGGTACGGCTTCAATGATTAAATCCGCTTTCTTTGCAATAGTTGCTAAGTCTGTCTCATAAGTTAAACGTAACATCGCTTCTCGTACTTGTTGCGCTGTTAATTTTCCGCGTACTACAGATTTTTCAAAAATAGATGTAATTTCTTTTTGCGCATTTTGTAACGCCTGTTCATTAATGTCTATAATAGCTGTTTCAAAACCACTGATTGCGCATACATAAGCAATTCCACGTCCCATAACCCCTGATCCAATGACAATAACTTTTTTCATGAAAGTAACCTCCTTAAAGTGAAAACCACATACGAAGAGTGGAGATATCTCATCGCATATGGTTTTTGTGGTGGTTAGACGCCTAGTGGATTTAGTGGGCGGCTACCATAATATGAAATGATACTTTTCGTCTCTGTATATAAATCTAATGTTTCGATACATAGTTCACGTCCGAAACCAGATTGCTTATATCCACCAAATGGAGTTCCTGGCATTGCGGAGAATGGACAATTGACCATTACGATACCTGCTTGGATTTGATTGGCAACACGAGTAGCACGTGCCCCATCTTTAGACCAAATCGCTGAGCCTAAACCAAACTCTGAATCATTCGCTAGTCGAATAGCTTCTTTTTCATCGCTAAATGGCATCACAACAACCACTGGACCAAATATTTCTTCACGAACAACTTTCATGGATTGAGTTACGTCTGTAATAATAGTTGGCTCATACCAGAAACCATTTTCAAAGCCCTCTACAGCCGCTACTTTGCCACCTGTTAAAATTGTTGCGCCCTCTTCAATAGCAGATTTCACATAGCCGTCAATCGTATTTAATTGGTCTTGGTCAATAATTGCCCCCATGTGAGTACCTTTATCAAATGGATCGCCTAGTTTAATCGCTTTTGTTTTGGCAACAAATTTCTCTAAAAACTCATTATAAATGTCTTTGTGCACGTATAAGCGTGAACGCGCCTCGCAAGATTGCCCTGAGTTATAGAAAATGCCGTACAGTGAACCATCTACCGCCGCATCAATATCTGCATCCTCGAATATTAGATTCGGTGATTTACCACCTAGCTCTAATGTAACGCGTTTTAATGTTTGAGAAGCCTTTTTCATAATTCCTTTACCAACTGGCGTTGAACCCGTGAAGGCCACTTTATCAACTTGCTGATGCTCTACTAAATAATTCCCTACATCTTTTCCTGAACCAGGAATGATATTAACAACCCCTGCTGGTACACCTGCCTCTAAGCAAATTTCACCTAAAACGATAGCTGTTAAAGGCGTTAAGGAAGCTGGTTTAACAATAACCGAACAGCCTACAGCAATGGCTGGAGCAATCTTCCAAGCTGCCATCATGAGTGGGTAATTCCAAGGAACAATTTGCGCACATACTCCGACAGGCTCTTTCTCTGTATAATTATGAAATTGACCTGGCATATTATTTACTGCTCCACGATGGCCAACAATCGCGCCTGCGTAAAATTCAAAATCTTCTATTGCTTGATTTACTTGGCCCTGTGCAGTACCTAGAGATTTCCCTGTATCAAGCATTTCTAGCTCTACGATTTCATTAAAGCGAGAGCGCATAATCGCAGCAATCTTATTGAGCACCTGCGCACGACGATTTACAGGATATTGCTTCCACTTACCGAAATCAAATGCTTCGCGAGCTGCTTGCACTGCACGCTCAGCGTCTTCCTGTGAAGCTTTCGCAACAGTCGCTACAACTTCACCAGTCGCAGGATTAATTGTTTGGAATGTTTCGCCATTACTGCTCTCTACCTTTTCGCCATTAATAATTAAATGATAAAAATCGCGTTTCACTAATACTTTCTCTTGAACTTGTTGTGTCATTATCATTCACTCCTTTTTATTGTCCATTAAATTGAGGCTGTCTTTTTTCTGCAAATGCTTTCATACCTTCTTGATAATCATCCGTCGCTCCGGCAATACTTTGACTTTGCGCTTCGTAAACCAGGAAGTCTTCGAACTTTAAGTGTTCAGCTGCCTTGATATTACGTTTAATAAGTCCGATTGCTTTTGTCGGTAACTGAACAATCTGTTGTGCGAATGAATGCACGTCACCTTCAAATGTTTCATTGCTATAGACGGCAGTTGTTAAACCTAATTGTTTGGCTTCCTCTGCTTTTATACGTTGACCGAGTACAGAAATTTCAAGTGCTTTAGCATCGCCAACTAATCGTTTTAAATAGTATAAATTCCCTGAATCAGGAATTAACCCAACATGGATAAAGGCATTCATAAAGAAAGATTTTTCCGATATTACTCGGAAATCGGCAGCAAGTGCTAAACTAAATCCAGCACCTGCAGCTGCACCATTCACAGCCGCGATAATCGGTTTTTCACAGCTATGTAACTGTCGAACCATCGGACCATAATAATCTGTTAAAATATCACCAAGTTTAGTATCTTCCTCAATAACCGAAAGATCCTGACCCGAACAAAATGCACGTCCTTCACCGCGTAGTACAATACAACGGACTGAATCATCTATAGATGCTTGTTTGACAGCCATACGAATTTCCTTATTCATCTGTGCCGTGAAAGCATTTAATGTGTCTGGACGATTTAATGAAATATAAGCTACGGATTCTTTTAGTTCGTATTTTATAGTTTCAAACATAATTATCTCCCCTTAAAGTTCGGTTGACGTTTTTCAACAAATGCTTGCATGCCTTCTTTTTGATCTTCCGAAGAGAATAATAAATAGAAATTTTTTCGTTCAAACTGCATACCTTCGTAGAGCGAGTAGTCTACAGCTTTGTTGACAGCTTCTTTAATGAGACGTAAAGCGAGAGCAGGTTTTTGTGCGAGCATCATTGCTGTTTTATTTGTTTCTTCTTTTAACATCTCTGGTTGCACAACCTTGTTGATGATGCCATATGTGAGCGCTTCATCAGCAGTAATCCTAGCGGCGCTCCAAATCCACTCTAATGCTTTAGTTCGCCCTACTAATTTTGTTAAGCGCTGTGTACCACCCGCCCCAGGCATAACGCCAAGGTTTATTTCAGGGAAGCTAAATTCTATGCCGTCTGCGGCGATTAATACATCACAACAAAGTGCTAATTCAAAGCCACCTCCGAAAACGAATCCTTTAACACTACCGATAATAGGCTTTTTAATTTGCCCTATACGATCCCAATCAGCGAATTGATTTAATAGCTCTAAACCAACCGTATTGTCTGCAGCCATTTCATCAATATCTGCACCAGATGAAAACGCTTTTCCATTTCCGGCTAAAACGATGACCTGTACGCCTTCGTCACGATCAAACAATTCCATCGCCTGCACAATTTCTCGTATCATGGGACGATTTAAAGAATTGTATTGGCGAGGACGGTTTAAGTTGATAGATCCTATCCCACTGTCAATCGATACTTCAATAAATGCGAATGCTGTCATTATGCATCTTCACCGATTATCAATGTGACAATATCGCTCGCAAAGCTCATTAAATCTTTGCCCGATGCTTTCCCTTCTGGTGACCTTAGCCCATTCTTTAAATCTTCTGAGCTATCGTATGTCATTTCACACATTAAGTAATATGGCGTTTCTGTCCCCATTGGAGTGGAATTAAATTTTGTTACTTTCATTTCACGTAAGCCAGGTATTTTTGCAGTAATTGGTGTATGAACTTTTTCATAATGCTCATCAAATGCCACTTTATCAACAGGGTGTTTATATAACGCGATTAATTTTGCCATCTTAAAATACTCTCCTTTGTCTACATAGAAGTAGAAATTATTTTCATTGCTTCAAATGGATTCTTACAACTTTTGCAATATAAAATACTGCGACAAGCTGTTGGACCAAAAATATTTTCAATCGTGACATACGTAGAGCCACAGTACGGGCAATCTACATGCCAAGAGCCATCTTCTTTTAAAAAACGAGGTGGCGGTGCAATACCGAATTGCTTTAGTCCTTCTCGTCCCTTCTCTGTTACACGATCAGAAGTCCAGGTAGGATGATTTATAAACACGACACTCACTTCACGAACGTCTTCTAGTTGTTCGACAGCTTTTTTTATATTTTGTTGAATAATTGTCAATGCAGGGCATCCTGAAAATGTTGGTAGTACTTCGATTCGGACATGGCCATCATTCACTTGCACACGCTCAATCATGCCAAGGTCAATAATACTCACCGTGTCAATTTCAGGGTCCTTCACTATATCAAGTACTTCATAGATATGCGCTTCGTGTAGTCCCGTAGTTGTCATCGTTATCCTCCTTCTTTGCAATTGATCATTACCAGCTTGCTGCTAAATCAGATCGATACACCTCTGACATTGTTTCAATAGCCGAAGTTAAATCATCTGTATGTTGTCCATTGCGACCATTGATGATCGATTCTGGTAATAAAGGTATTGCAATTTCTACTGCTTCAAAAGTTGGAGTTACAATGGCCAACCAACGTTCTTTTATGGCCGCTTCGGATTCAATCAATTCACACGCTGTTATGTGCGTAGCTGTTTTGCCAAATGACAATAAATCACCGGCATCCTTTATCACTTCTTGTAATGCTGCCAACATACGTGAACGTGATTCTTCTGTTGCTGAACATAATTGCGTAAACCACGTTGTCCAGTGCATTTTATGATAATAAAGTTCGGTACTAATTTTCACAGCAACTTCTCTGATCGGTGCATAGCTGCTCGCTTTGAGTGCATCAATCTTCGCTTTTTTCGCCGTTGTATAGACAAAATTACGTGCTACTGCGTATCCCCAATCATAATTCGGTGCTTCTTTGTAGTAACCTTCTCCGTTCGGACGTTCTACAAGTAGGCTGTTACAACGGTCCTCTTTTGGTCGAAGCTGTGCTAACGAATCTGCAATGCCTTCGCCAAGCTCTTCTAAAAGTGTGTAGTATAATTTCGCGTGCCCCATTGTATCTTGTGTAATGGATGAGAATGCAACATCTTCCTCAATATGCGGTGCCAGCCCAAGCCACTCAGAGCCACGATAAGAAAATAAGTAATCATCATCCGCTAATTGATAAAGTAATGTAATGACTGCCTTTTTATATTCAGGCGTTACTTCGTTATTCATCTTTCTTCCCTCCCCCACCCCAGGATAAAATCTCTTTTTCATCTAGCATGACTTGCTCATAGTGACGCCATTTTTTCTTTAAATAGCCGTAGCCTTTTGTTGTACGGTAATCTTTATTGTCTAGTCGTTGTAACGCTTGTTTATTGTCTTGCGTTAGGCCGTGTAAATGTTTGCGATTGACTACCCAAATGTCTGCCACAGGCTCACGACGCATAAAGTTTTCCTGTGCCATAACTAGCGCCAATTCTCCATTCGGTGCTAAAAGACTAAATTGATGCTGGAAATGTGATGTTGGTGTTCGTTTACTAAATATTTCGAATTCTTGATAGAAAGATTGTTTTTCCACGATTATACCCCCTATCTAAACGTTAATTTACTAGAGCCGTTAATGCTTCCCTTACCCAAGCGTTATTTTCGTATGATGAACGACGAAGTGCTAAGCGTTCTTGAGAACACGGACCTTCGTTGCGTTGGATTTTTTTGAAATATTCCCAGTTTGGTTCTTGGTAAATCCATTTATTTTGCGCTTCATCAAAGTGCAAAGTTGGATCTGGCACAGTTAAGCCTATCGATTGTATACGAGGAACGTATTTTGTTAAGAAGCTTTGACGTAATTCTTCATTCGTCAAAACACGAATTTTATATTTAATCGTTAAATCTTGTTTGCTAGAACCCGTTGTAGCTTTTGATGCTGGGCCAAAGAAAAATAATAGTGATTCCCACCAGCGATTTAACGCATCTTGTACAAGTGCACGCTGTTCCGGTGTACCTTCTGCCAATGCCATAATAATGGCTTCACCGTGTTGTGCATGGAATACTTCTTCTGCACAAATACGTTGTAAAGCACGTGCATATGGACCATACGATGAACCTAACATGTTTGTTTGTGAGATAATGGCAGAACCATCTACAAGCCAGCCAATTAAACCCGCATCCCCCCATGATTTTGTCTCCATATGGAATACATTATGGAACTTAAGACGCCCTTCGAATAAATCAATCATAATATCGCCGCGATTTTTACCGTATGGTTTTAGTAAATCTTCTGCTACTCGTAATAATAATTGACCATGTCCCATCTCATCTTGAACCTTCGCCATAATACCAAGCTTCCGATATAATGTCGGTGCTTTCGGAACCCATTCTTTCTCAGGAAGAGCCCCCATAATTTCACTAATCCCATGCATCGAAATTAATTTGATTAGTGCCAAACGATATTCCTCAGGCATCCAATCATCTACTTCAATCTTTTCACCTGCAGCAATCCGCGCTTCAAATCGCTCTTGTAATTCTTGTTCCGATACTTGTGTAACGACACTCATTGTTACAGCCTCCTTATATAACTATTTTTCGATAATCGTTACTATTATGTTATGTTTGAGGGCAAAAAAAATCACACTTCCAACAAGACCTTATTATCATTTGCTACTTTAATTGATTCTGTTGGGCAACCTTCCATAGCATCCTCTAAATCATCATATAAATCTACCGGTACTTCTTTGCAACCTTGGTTATTGTCTAAAATAACAAATGCTAACCCTTCGTCATTATAATCAAAAATATCCGGAGCCGATGCTCCACATGCGCCACAGGCAATACATGTATCTTGATCTACTCTAGTGAATTTCGCCATACTCTCATTCCTTTCATACCTACACCATTAAGAAAGTTGTTTCTTTTTTTCTTCCATTAGACTCGTACTATGCAACGGCTGCACTTTAGATGTTGGATCAATATATACTTTTGCGTTACTAATTGCAGTAGGTGCCTCTCCAAACCCACTAACAATTAACTTTACTTTCCCATCATATGTGCAAATATCACCTGCCGCATAAATACCAGGAATGTTAGTTTCCATACGCGAATTAACTACGATGGCGTTTTTTTTAATTTCCAAGCCCCAGTCTTTAATTGCCCCTAACGATGAAACAAAACCAAAATTCACGATAATATCATCTACATCATAGATTGGTTGAATCGTTTCGTCTTTTGCATGCTTTAATTTGACATGTGTAATACGCTCTTCCCCTATGAGTTCTTCGGGTACATAAGGTGTAATAACCTCAACATTTGATTGCATTAAATTTTCTACACTATGTTCATGTGCACGAAACTTATCACGTCTATGGACAATAGAAACTTTTTTAGCAATTGGTTCTAGCATCATCGCCCAATCAACTGCCGAATCGCCACCACCAAACACCATCACGTTTCGATCTTTAAACGCATTGAGATCATTAATGAAGTAATGTAAATTACGCTGTGCATACTTTTCTTCCCCATCTAATTCAAGCGTACGGACTTTAAACGCACCGTTTCCAGCAGTGATAAGTATTGTGCGGGAATAATGAGTACTCTTCGTGCTAACAATTTTGAAAATACCGTTTTCATCTTTTTCGATTGTTTGTACAGATTCATTCGTACAGACATCCACCGGAAATGTATCCATTTGTTCTTTTAAATTAAAGATAAGATCTTGTGCGCGGATTTTAGGAAACCCCGCAATATCATAAATATATTTTTCCGGATAAAGAGCAGCTAACTGGCCGCCCAATTGAGGAAGGCTTTCGAGAATTTTAACGCTCATGCCTCGCATACCACCATAGAAAGCGGCAAACATACCAACTGGCCCTCCACCTATAATGGTCACATCTTTTATTTGGTCAGTATTAATCATTGAAGAACCTCCTTCTGTTCCATTCTTCTATCAATGACACGAATTGCTTTTCCTTCAGAGCGTGGAATAGAACCAATATTTTCAATGACTAGACTAACGGAAACTAAGCATGCATTTTTTAAATCGTGCTTGATTTCCTTTGTTAATAATTGTATAAGCGGATGACTTAGGTCACCTCCTACTTTTTCATATAATTGCGACGTTAACTCAACATGTAGTTCAATCGCATCCATATTTCCTTTTTTCAATAAATGAATCTGATAGTGCGGTGCCAAACCTTCTATTTGTAATAGCTCACGCTCAATTTCAGATGGAAAAACATTGACTCCACGAATAATTAACATATCATCTGTACGTCCTTTAACGCGTGCCATCCGCATTGTTGTACGTCCACATTTACATTTTTCACGTGTAATCGAAGTAATATCACCGGTACGATAACGAATAATTGGTAGCGCTTCCTTCGTT